>Ga0214543_1002968_pt1 | contig 33297 bp, 9 predicted proteins | sample CNSS2metaG_FD_160094 | JGI IMG/M metagenome (GOLD analysis project Ga0214543, IMG submission 160094) | Root nodule microbial communities from cowpea collected in UCLA plant growth center, Los Angeles, California, USA - CNSS2 | ecosystem: Host-associated > Plants > Roots > Nodule | place: USA... | reverse complement strand
TTTTTTTAATTTATTTTGCATATAAGATTTATTTTCAATTACATTAATATTATTAAGTTGTTGTTTTATTATAATATATTTTATTAATATTTATTATTTTTTTAGTTCTGAACTTGAGTTTTTATTTATTTATCTTTATTATTTTTGTTTTAATTTGTTACTTTTTTTATTCATTTTATTGTTTTATTGTTTTATAATTTTTGTTATTTGTGATATTTTGTATTAATTATTTTCTACACTTTTTTAAAGTTTTATTTATTTGATGAATGAGTTTTTTATTTGTTTAATAAATTAAAAAATAAACTTTTAATCTTATTTGTTTTCTACAATTTTTTGTATTCATTTTTTTTAATTTTATATGTAAAATAAATTAAAAAAAGTTAAACTAACGAAATTCGAATGCTATATAAATATAAACTTTAAATAAAAAAATAATTTACTGAACAGTACTTCCATTACCGGTATATAATTTTATTTAATGTAATTATATATAATGTAAACAATCTAAAATTAAATAATTAATATATAAATATAAACAAATTAAAATTAAATCTTATAAATAAATAAAATAAATAAATAAAAACATTAAAAGCTAACAAATAATAAATAAATAAAAATAATTTGAAAATAATTAAATAAAATTAATCTAGATATTATAACGGCAAATATTTTAAATAAAAATTTATCACTATTAATTAAAAATTAATAAAGTAAAAATAACTACAAAAATTAAATTAATAAAAATTTATTTAATGTACTTATATAAAATATAAATAATCTAAAATTAAATAATTAATACATAAATTATAAAACAATTGAAGTTAAATCTTATAAAAAATCAAATAAGAAAATAAGAAAATTAAAATCACCAACTGTACTACGAATGTTGTTTTAAAAAAAATTGATTTAGAATTTCGTTAAAGGTTCAACCGGACTTCGAATGCCGGTAGACAATTCAATAACCGGGCTTTGAATGCCGGTATACAATGAAAATGGAATTTGAATTATGTTAAATCACTTAACCGGACTTCAAATGCCGGTTCACAAATTCAAATTTTTTTGACACTATTCACCGGATTTCGAAAGTCGGTTAAGGATTTTACCGGATTTCGAAAGCCGGTTAAGAAATTTACCGAATTTCAAAATATGAGAGAATTTTACCGTTTAAAAGTCAAAAGGTTCGGAGGGGTATTATAGGAAATTTAAATTCTTTTGGAGGTGCAATAGAATTCTTTGGAGGTGTAGGAAGAAGCTCCCTTCTAAAATATACGATTCTTAGTGTAACCTGTGATCTAAGTTTTATATTTTTCGACAAAAAAGTTTGTGTTCCCACAAAAAGTTAGAAGAGATTTGTTAACTTAGGTAAAATTGAGAGCACTAAAGCCAAATCGAACATTATCTCTTTTTTAAGATGAACTTTTGTATTTGTAAGTAAATAAAAAGAAAGCTTACATGTTCCCACCTCTCATTGAATTTTGGGAGTGGATAAATTCTTGTTACAACTAAAAAAGTGGTTATTGTACATAAAGTTAACTTTACAAGGAAGCAATTTACATAATTTTCTTGGGACTATAAAGTTTATGATTAAGCTTGAGGTCGACTCATATCCTTTCTTAAGGTCGATCCATATCATTTCTCAAGGTCGATCTAATATCATTTTCTTATTCAATTTTTTATTTGTTGGAATCGGTCCATAACCTTCATCGAGGTCAAACAAACACCCTTTCCTTGTTTAGACTCTGGTTTTGTCAGAGATTCTTCAGGTTTGGGCCTATAACCTTCCCCAAGATTAACCTTTTACCCACTTTGGGGTTATCCATAATCTTATTGGTAACACTTGAAAATATGTTGCTTATTACATATATAAGGTCAGTCTTATATTTAGAGTTGATCTTTTACCTACCTTGGTCTAAATTCTAAAAAATTACCTTAATATATGATAATTTTTTATTAAAACTCGTTTTATAACAAGTTTTTATTAAATCAAAATCAAAATTATTATTATGTTGAAGTCAATCATTCCTGAATGATATAATTATAAATTACATAATTTAAAATATATTATAAAATTTAATATTTGACATTATAAAATCTAAAATATATAATAAAATTAGTATTTTGAATTATTTGAAATATAATATTTTATTAAATTACGTAATCTAAAATACTAATTTTATATTTTGAATTATATAATTTGAAATAAAAAAAATTATAATACTGTTGTTTCAGGTTGTTTAATTCGTAATATTTACGTATTACAAATCTAAAACTTAAATTAAAAAAAAAAACATATGCTATTTATTTCATTAGGGGTATAATATGTATTTTAAATATTATGAGGGTGCCAGAAGAATACATGAAGTGCAGAAAGCAATGTCCATAATATTATCTTATGCTCTTTCTCTCTTTATTTGGGCCGTAACTCATATTTTCCGCTTCTCAAAACATAAAGGCTACTCCTTTCCTTTTTTAAAAAAGAAACAAAGTATCAACTAACTTAAATTTACATTAGAAACATTGTGATATGGATATAAGATCCTAAGTAATTTATTTTTAAAATAATATAAATTAATAATGATCATCATCATGTAATTTAATAACAAGTATCAAAATAATACAAGAAGACAAGGGAACAAATGTATAAAATTAGGGGAGCAAAATAAACTTTTTTTTTTTATATATTTGATAATAATTTTAAGAAAACCAGATTATAAGTGTGTACTTTCAGACACTCATATACAAGTAGGTCTGTCACTGACAAAAAAGAAAATAAATAGACAAAGAAATCAAGAAATGAATCAAATATCATTATCTTAAAAGATTACCATCATATCATACATAATAATTTTTTAATATAAAGGAATTGTTTTAAGTTATCAAATTAAAAACTTAAAAAATATTTTTATCCTTTAAACAAAGAGTCTTTTAATATTAAGAATAATATTGTATTATAATAAAAATTGTTAAGCACAAATTAAAATGTATTTTATATGTTAAAAAATTTGGTTATTATAAATTTTAGCCACAGAAAATAAACATTTATCATATACACGTGTTGAAATAGTAGTTATTATGAAAATCAATCATGTACAAGATGGTGTATTCCAATTAAAGTTCTAAAATAATCATTACAAAATTAATATTTTTATATGACAAAATAGATTATTAAATAACAAAGTAAATTTTCTTTTTACATAACTAACACATCTCTATTAAGTTCTATTAAAAAATTGGAGCTCAAAGTTTTAGGAACACTTATCAATGAACATAAAAATTGTATAGTTTTTCACATCTACTCTTTTATATATAATACTTCAATCTGACGATATGTTTTAAAATATCAAACTCGCTGTCTCTTGGATTAAGAAGATAAGGTGGGTTGACACGTTTTTCTTAAAATAATGAAAGATCACAAGTTTTAACAATAATATACAAATGCTGTTACTTCAAGCAATTCTTATTGAGGAATTTACATTGGGTACGATGAGACGTTCTCATTCTAAAAGAACCGAGACAAGAATAAAGTTTTTATTTCATGATACCAAAAAAAATCATAAATTATAACAAAAAGGAATCAAACACATCATTGAGAATGACGCGACAAAATCTATCCATGAAAAATGACTGACACAGTTAAATTCTTTACTCTTCTTTATTGGTCCGAAAAATTCTACTTTTGTTGGGCTTAATGAACTAATTGGGCTTAAGCTTAACTCAGTGGCCCAAATAAACAGTGAGTAGTAGGCCCAGACAAGCCACATGCACCGTACATGATAGTGGTGTGAACATATATAGCTCAATAGAAAATCTGTTTCGACAAAAACAAGTACACTTTGTCTCAATCTATGTTTTATGTCTGTCTCAAATCTTAATAAACATGTTGAACATATGAACAAGGTATTAGGATGAAGTTAGAATGTATTATGCAACATTAAAAGAAAAACAAAGCCTCTCTATAAATGGAAACAACCCCATTATTCTAGTTTCTGCACCCCAATTCAGTCAGAAAAATTTGTGAATAAAGTTTGATTTGGGTGGCCCCTGTCTCATTTGGATGATTATACAAAGATTCTCTAGCGTTTGTCCTGGAATCTTTCAATTTCATATAGTTTATATAGTTTCATGCATCAATAGTCAGAAGAAACAAAGTGTGTGCCAATCAATGGATTAGCGTGTGTTAACTGGTTCTTCCAGACACCAAAATAACAAAAAATAGAATGGGTCCAAGACAAATTGGATTAACTAAGACAAGAAAGTGTAGATCACGGTCTTCATTATTTGTCGTGTTATAACATGTCGTATTAATCGGTGATCATAGCATAAATCTATTGTGGGTATTATCTAGTATTTGACATTCTGCAAGTCTGCAATCAATTGAACCTGTGAAAAAAAAATGTAGCTAAATTTCACCACCTCGTGTGGCTGTAAACAGAAATAACAGTGCAGAAATATGATTTGTTTTGTTGATGCAAATGCAAGTAAGCTGCATGAATGAATGATCTAATGATCACGATCTCATTTTTGGAATTTAGTTAATGAAGCATTCCATTTTACACACATTGTGTCGAAAATAATGTAGCATGTGAGTTTTGAGAAAAGTTACAGTAATGATATCTTGGTTTGATATGGTGATTTAGTGACAGGTAAAAGCAGACAAGTAGAAAAGGTGAGAGATAGAAGTTTCAATTGGATGTGATATAAAGCGAGGAATGTGAATAGTTGGATCCACATGAAGCTATGTTTTTCATTAGTAGCTAGAAGGCTATAAAGTTTCAAACCATGAGTATCACTTGATGCTGACAGTGATCGGAGACTTATCATGCAATGACATTAGTGATATCTTGATGTAGCAAACAAAACAAATGGAAATGATAACTATATACAAGATCTCAGTTTGAGGTATTAAGCAAATGGAAATGATGATTACCACGTTTTAGGAGCATTTTCAACAAGGTTGAATTCATTTTTCACAGAAAAAGGAATTACACTAGGTTGGTGGAAAAGAATAGTGGTAATAACGTGGACTTGTATAAAGTTTAGGAAATAGTTGATATACAAATATTAACATGTTTAGCAGTCACCTCAATATGATGATGTTATGCTTACAACTTTAATCATATATATTACTGTCATCATTAGCTACCACCATAGCCTTTTCGTATGATGTTTAATTTCTGATACTATATTTCACTTTGACATTCGGTTATATGCAGCTAACTTTAGTTTGCTACTTTCTTTCACCTTTTTATTTTTCTTTCATGTCATTGTTAGACATGGATTCTAGAGTTGCAAGTTGCAGTTAATTACTTATAAGCACTCTTAAAAGAGAAATAAGCCCTCTGGGTTATTCGGATCTAACTTGGATATATGATTGTTGTAGCCATGAATTTCAGTGTCGTAAGTTGCAGCCACTTGTGTGTGTTTTCGTTAAAAGTTGGAAGTAATCTCATTTATTCGAACAAACTCACTTCCATGAATGATAGCATATACGTGTGCATTGCTTTAGATTGTTTCCTCCTTATAGTCACTATTTGGATGGTTATAAGTTGAATATTATAAATTTAAGTACGAATAGAAAGTTTTAGAGTTTAAGTATATGACTCTGAATGTATAAGATACATAAATATTAAACCCATAAACTAAATTATATTTTATAATGTATATTCTAAAATAAATTATTTTAATATAAATATAATTCCATGTTATACATTTATTCTCTTTATGTGAAAAAGTTCTAATCTTTCTAATACATAAATAGTTTAAAATATTTATTTTTAAAGGCTATGATGAGTATTAGCTGAAATTATTTAAATCAAAACTCAAATTCGTTTCAGAATTAACGACGGGTCTAAGTTTAAAATTAAAATTCCACAAAATTAATTTTGAAGCGAATCATGCAGTAAACTGGAGCAAATAATAAACATCTCAAGGCAAACATTTATGTCACTTTTACATATGAAGTTCAAAATTATTTTATTAGTATTTATTCACGCTATTATAAAATATTGTTCTTTTTAGATTCTATTTCCGAAATTATCATTGTTTATCACTAAAGGCGTAAAATTATTTCAATATTTAATTATTCAACTCTAAGCTCAAACTAGTTCTGATCAATTTAAATATCAATTTATAAATTAAAAATTATTAATAATAAAAATAGTTTCAAAAAATTATATTGATCTCTGTATTGGTAACAAAAATAATTTCTATTGTGAATTGGTATCTAAATTAATTACTATTAGTAGCCAACAAGGTTTTTCTTATCAAAGAAATTGGTCTTTAATTAAAAAAATTATCAATAAATTTATCTTTCAACATGTTTTTAGTCGTTAAAATTAATCATTATATTTAGTTGTATATAGTAATTCGAATAATTAGTAATCAATAATTTTCATAAGATAATTTTAGTAACCAATAATAATAACTAACTATTTTTTTTAAATGAAATTTTTTTTGTAGTATTTCAATTAAATATGAACTTAAGAGAGGTGAAAAAAGAAGTGTCTGAAAAAACTACTACTGTTATTATTTTAGAAATAAATACTAGCCATTGAATTATGTAAGGCCCCTTTCTTTTCTGCCCCCTTTTAAGGGCTGCCCTACAGTAATGGACCTAAAGGTCGGCCCATAGGATAAAAGCCTTTCATGTTGCCCTAATCCCACACTCACTTTCACTCTTTCAGAAATCAGCCGTCACCCTTCTACTCCGTGAGAGAGAGCTCTGCTAGGGTTTGGAGTCGTCATAGCATTTGAAAGCTCAGCCTCGTTCTTCCGTTCCACGTAAGTTCTTCCTAACTCAGACCCCATGTTCTTTTGTGTCCCGTATGTTCTCAGTTAGAGTTCCCTAATGAACTCGTGTTCGGAACCTGCCACAGATTTCAGCTCGCGAAACTGTCCCGTGAGCTATCGATCTTCACTGTTCGAGTGTCAAAGCTGTAACTAAACAAGGTACGGGGAGTTAGGGTTTTTAATTTCGAATCATTCTTCTGAACCGTGTATGAGTTGGGTGTTGATTTTATGGTGTGATATTTCATTTTGATGCGTGAGAGTATATTGCATGAATTGTGTGGGTGAAGAACATGGCTGCTGCAGGTGAAACAGTGGCGAGACCTGTTAATCTCGCTCAAGCGAGTCAGTCTCGCCTAGGCGAGACAAACAGGGGCTCGCCTAGACCAGCTTACGCGAGTGGTCGCCCAGGCGACCCGCTTTTTATTTTGAGCGAGCAGGCAACTCGCCCAAGCGAGAGGGATCTCGCCTAAGCGAGATCCCGTGCGTGCTCCTGCCCCCTTTTTGAGCCCTCGCCTAGGCGAAGAGGGACTCGCCTGAGCGAGCACGTCTCGCTTGAGCGAGACCCTTCAGCCCTGAGTGAGGGGCTGGGCGAGGCAATGTGCTGTTTGGATGTTTGGTTGTTCCTGGATGGTTAGTATTGGTTTGGAAATGAATGGGATAATGAGAAATATGTATATAATGGGATGTTATGTATGCTTGGCATGATTTGTGAATTTGCGTATGAAGGGTTGAGTATGATCTTGGCATGTGAAATGAATGAGTGGTTTGGGACCAAAGGAACACGGTATTGACATGAGATGAGACCCTAGACTCATGGGATGGTGATGATCAGATGTATGGATTCAAAATGTGATGCGTCTGAGGAATAAATCTCATGGATGGGTATGAAATTGTAAACATGATTTTGATGTTCTCCTACTGCTGTTTTATGAATGTTGGTCCGTGTCAGCGTGTAATTTCTTGGGGTCTCTAGGTGAGACCTCCGGGGCTACGCTTCAGTGGTCGGGACGTAATTCCATGGCCCTGTTAGTGGGTGTCCATGGTGGTGCCCCATCTGTATAACTAGGTAAGGATTCAAGGTAAGGACTGCATCCTGACACTCTAAGGGGCCAGTTAGTCTCACTTAGAGCGGACTGACTCCTGTGGTGAGAGTAGCAGGAGGCCTGAAATTCATTAAGGGCTAACCTTGTGGTGAGGGAAATTTGATTCATCGTAACACTTGTAACACATAGCTCAGGATCGAGCAGCTCAGGGTCGAGCAGAGATATCCACCACAAGTGCAAGCATCTGCTGAATCCGACCAAGTTATACGTATCCGGATGAGTCGAGTCGTAGTGTATTGAATGAGGAGTCATAACATGTTTGGTTGTTAGATGGATATGAGATGATGAAAATATATTTGACTGTATGATGAATATGTTGTTGGCTCTAGCTTATTCGTTTTGTTGCATGGTTTTGTTGTATGTGGTTGTTCTTCCTTGCGATGATCGTCAACTTGGTTGATGGGAACAGATGGGCGAGGTTCTCGTGATCAACAAGGGAATGACGATTCCGCTGCTTAGCCATCTGGGCTAGAGTTATTTTATTCATGTTATCTCTAGGGCTACGACCCCTGTATCGTTTTATGTTTTCCTACTCTACACTCTTTGTTAGTATTGCATTCAGCTTTCCTTTGGCATCGTGGTGTGCCCGACTTTTGTAGGGGTTGTGTTAAGGACCCAAAGACTACACTACCATACTCTTATCGCGTGACGTTTCCTTTAATTTCGTCTAATAATTAAATGGGACGTTACAAATTGAATTTTTATTTCTAAATTCTCTTTAGACTTTTTCCTATTCCATAATCTTGTAGTGCATTTAAATATATATTTCGTTTTATTATATACACTTCTAACATGTTCTATGAAATTCTTCCATTTAATTGGTTTGAAGTTTATAATATATAAATAATTATTAAGCAAAAAAAATTTCTTCCTCAAGAGAGTATATTTGCTGCTAACGATGAAAATAATTATATTAGTATGACTATTTATTTGGCGGTAATAATAGAATGAAATTGTAATTATTATATTGAAATAAATAAATAATAATTAATTTAAAAGTTAAAAAAAAAACTTAAACTATCGTAAAATGTGGGTTTGTGAAAGGCTGCACATAAGAATATTTTAGTTGAAATATACTATATTTGATATTGATTGACAATTTCTTAATTTATATGGATGGGTCAACCATGATAAAAAAAAAAATATAGCATTAAAAAAATATATTAGGAAGGTTGTAGAATGATTACCTTTTCTATGACACTGCGTTCAAATTTAAAATTGAGAAGTTAGGATATTTTATCTAATATTATGTCAGTTAAATATTTAGTATGTCACACCATTAGAAGATCATTTGCTTGAAATGGAAGAGAGTACACCAGTTTTATGTTAACCTACAATAAGATTTGAGTTTAAATATTTACATAAATTACTCAAATTCCGCATCATTAATTTGACTCTAACCATTACACACCTGTTCTCATAATATTATAAATCTGTTGGAGTTTTAGCAATATTATTTCTAAATAGGTCTCCATCACATTAATTATTTTATCACACATTTCTCTGTCATTTATTATTTTGTTACTGAAAAAATGAAGCCTAATTTTGTGTAGAAGTATAAATTGCATAGCACATTTTAAGACAGAAGGCAGGATTACTTTACCGACATGCAATATTGATGCATTATAGCTGCAGACCGACCAGGCAAGACCTCGTAACTTTGTCCATTCCGCAAATTCTGCTAAGGAAAATTGAATAGACATATACTTGTCCCTATCTGTTTGTTGTTAGTATATCCAATTACATAGACTATACAACAACCATTATTGACCCCAAATGTTTTTCTTCTGCAGATTACAATTTTTTTTGTTATTGTTATTAGGTACTATAAACCACTGTTCTGTTTCCCATTCCATGTCTTGATTACTGCAATTTTACCTAAGAAATGTTCCATGGATGCCAATCAATATTGCATGTCAAGGAATATACTTTCATCACCAAAGCTACTTTCAGTATACAGAAAAAAGGCCACAAGGAAACATCATATCCTACAAATTAAATACAGACACCAACGTAACTGAATGCTAAATTAAACAAAACCTTGACGAACTGATTGGTGAAAGAAGCTCACTTTTAAATGAAGTGTGTTACTTTACATATAGGAAGAAAGTGTTTCCGAATTTGAATTTTCGTGACATAAAAGTGAAACTTTACCATTGTGCCAAAACACTGTTGGTGAAGAAAAAAGAAAAAAAAATTGAAATTGCAGCAATGGTAGTTAAAAATCTCGTCTTTTGATGGAACTTTTTTGGGGATAGATAACAGTGGTGTTTGTGGTGGTGAAAGATGATAAAAGAGATGGTAAGATACATACATACAACAAGAAAAGTACGAATTCTGACGTTAAAAACAGAGCTTCCATCAGCAGCAGGCAACACTGCAACAGCTATCTATCTTCTCTACCCTCTCTCTGTGTCATATCATATCATGCACTGCAATGCAATCCTATGTTAGACATTTTATCTCAAAAGAATGAGATCAATTTAGAAATCACATGATCATATATTAAAATAAAACAAAATAGTTCAATACGTTTTTTATTTTTAAATTATTATAATATATTATTTTTAAACTAAATTATAATATAATATATAATTTAATTTAATTTAAAGATAAAATAAGATATTTTATATAATAGTTTAGAAAAGAAATATATTTAACTCAAGATTTTTAAATTAGTCTTACGTAAAAAATACTGGTATTCAATTTTCATATTTCTTAGAATATTTTTGGCATCTTTTGTTGGTGAAATTGTTCTGATACCTTTTTTCACAAGGCAAAATAATGATTGCAATATCATGTGATGACACCTCTATACTACTTAAATAGGTAGTGTTTTTTTTTTTTAATTAAATGTGTTCTCCTAATATTATTATTAAAATGTCATTCTTTTACAAGTTTGATCATTTTCCTATATTACTTTTTTTTTATATATATTTGTTGAACACGTTTTTATAATTTTATAGACATAAAATTAGTTTTTCTCTAAATAAATTTGATATTTAGTTTAACATATTTATTTTCAGTAACTTTATATCTTTACCAGAAATATTTTATTTTATACATACAGACTCTGTTTGTGTATTTCTATAATTCTAAAAAAAAATGTTATGGGAGGAGTTTTGTTCTGAAATTACAAAAATAAATAATATTTTGCTCTTAGTGATTTATGTTTGTTTCTTTCACATAATAGTTATTTTTGTTTAAAAATAAATATTTATTATAAAATATAATTGAAAAAATCATAATACATTTTATTATGGTCAATAAAAGTTATAAAATTTATTTTTCTATTAAAAATATATGTATTTGTATGACAATAAGATTATAATTTTTTTATTTAAAAACAGTCAATAAAAATGATAAAAAGATTTTTCTTTTTTACAAATAGTGTAACACATACATTTTATCTCCCTAACTTCTTTGTAACAATACCCAAAAGTCGTATTGGAGAAATTATTCCAAGAACATATAACATGGAATGTATTTCTTGTGTATCTTTTTAAGTAGTAAAGTATCTTTTTGTAGGTTTTTAATATGGCATATTAATAAGTTTGTTGTTCTGTATTATTTATGTAGATGGTTACAGAGAATTTAAAGTACTTAGTAACCAAATAATGAAAAAATCACCGTGAGTGGTCCATTCCCGCTAATAATGACTGATCCATTGGCCTTTGAAACTTTATTTATGGGTTTACTCTGATGATTAGTTATATAGTAATTAAAATTTAAATGTGAGCATTTAATATTATTTATAGATTTTTTTAACAATGGTTCAGTAGTAGTTAATTTTTAGAGTAATGAATAGAAAATTTAAATTTTTACATGTTACATACTTCCCAGAAATTTTAGGGTGGAAGATATATTGGATCATAAAGTTAGAATGTAAACATTGTAAGATTTTTTATTTTTAAAATATATTCTGAGGATTGTAGAAATAAATAAATAATTTTTTATTTTAAAAATATATATATTTTTCAATAAAATTAAACGAGATATTAGTAAAAGTAAATTATTATATGACTCTTGTATTAAAGTAAAATTTTGTAGAAAGAAATCATTAATGACGTGACATAATACAAAAAATTAAATTGTAAATTAAATTAACAATCTTTGAATTAGTGATAATTTCATTTAGTTTAATTAATAATTTGGTTCTTATGTTTATAGATTTAACTAATTTTAACTTTTATATTCTTTTATTTAATTAAATTATTATTTTTTGTAACAAAATTTTAATATGGTATTTCTTTTAAATTAGTGATAATTTCATTTAGAAATATCATGCATCAAAAATTTGAATCATGCTCTATTTTGAATATATCATTTCTTAAAATTAGAAGGATTTCAAAATAAAAGATGATCTAATTTAACACGTGATAAACATAGATTTTAACATATGATATCCTTAAACAATGTTAACATCAAATTAACACAAAACATCCTATATTAAATCTTTTAGAAAATAAATAAAGTTCCTATTGAGAAAAAATAAATATAAGAACTAACTTAAATAAAAAATACCCTAAATATAATATATATATATATATATATATATATATATATATATATATATATATATATATATATATATATATATAATAAGTTTGTTTGCCAAAATAATTTATGGTAGATTAGATATCCAAGAAAGGAGACAATAAGGTAAAATCATGTAAAAAATATGCGAATGATGAATATTATTTACACACACTATAAAACGTATTGGCTATCATAATATCATAAGAGAACCTTCATAACATTAATTAAAAGAGACGTGAAAGGATAAAAGTTGTAAGCGATATATATTACTAAACAAGATGGTACAAAATTACAATATAAGAATATTTACTAAAAGAAAAGTGTCATTCGTTAACTAAATGACATTAAATCAACATTACATGTTAATATATATTGTGAGTTTGTATTAAAATTATAATATCATAGCCAATGAATTGAATTTTGGTAGACAAAGTCTTGCATTCTAATAAATACTCGGATTTTGTTTATTAAAACTAATCATTAACAAACAAGAGATGATCGATTAATATAGATAATAATCTGGTTCAAAAAATATTAATAACAATATCTCATGTTATGTTAATAAATATTTAAAAATTAATAAAAATGGACATGTACATGGTTTTGTTGTATGTGGTTGTTCTTCCTTGCGATGATCGTCAACTTGGTTGATGGGAACAGATGGGCGAGGTTCTCGTGATCAACAAGGGAATGACGATTCCGCTGCTTAGCCATCTGGGCTAGAGTTATTTTATTCATGTTATCTCTAGGGCTACGACCCCTGTATCGTTTTATGTTTTCCTACTCTACACTCTTTGTTAGTATTGCATTCAGCTTTCCTTTGGCATCGTGGTGTGCCCGACTTTTGTAGGGGTTGTGTTAAGGACCCAAAGACTACACTACCATACTCTTATCGCGTGACGTTTCCTTTAATTTCGTCTAATAATTAAATGGGACGTTACAAATTGAATTTTTATTTCTAAATTCTCTTTAGACTTTTTCCTATTCCATAATCTTGTAGTGCATTTAAATATATATTTCGTTTTATTATATACACTTCTAACATGTTCTATGAAATTCTTCCATTTAATTGGTTTGAAGTTTATAATATATAAATAATTATTAAGCAAAAAAAATTTCTTCCTCAAGAGAGTATATTTGCTGCTAACGATGAAAATAATTATATTAGTATGACTATTTATTTGGCGGTAATAATAGAATGAAATTGTAATTATTATATTGAAATAAATAAATAATAATTAATTTAAAAGTTAAAAAAAAAACTTAAACTATCGTAAAATGTGGGTTTGTGAAAGGCTGCACATAAGAATATTTTAGTTGAAATATACTATATTTGATATTGATTGACAATTTCTTAATTTATATGGATGGGTCAACCATGATAAAAAAAAAAATATAGCATTAAAAAAATATATTAGGAAGGTTGTAGAATGATTACCTTTTCTATGACACTGCGTTCAAATTTAAAATTGAGAAGTTAGGATATTTTATCTAATATTATGTCAGTTAAATATTTAGTATGTCACACCATTAGAAGATCATTTGCTTGAAATGGAAGAGAGTACACCAGTTTTATGTTAACCTACAATAAGATTTGAGTTTAAATATTTACATAAATTACTCAAATTCCGCATCATTAATTTGACTCTAACCATTACACACCTGTTCTCATAATATTATAAATCTGTTGGAGTTTTAGCAATATTATTTCTAAATAGGTCTCCATCACATTAATTATTTTATCACACATTTCTCTGTCATTTATTATTTTGTTACTGAAAAAATGAAGCCTAATTTTGTGTAGAAGTATAAATTGCATAGCACATTTTAAGACAGAAGGCAGGATTACTTTACCGACATGCAATATTGATGCATTATAGCTGCAGACCGACCAGGCAAGACCTCGTAACTTTGTCCATTCCGCAAATTCTGCTAAGGAAAATTGAATAGACATATACTTGTCCCTATCTGTTTGTTGTTAGTATATCCAATTACATAGACTATACAACAACCATTATTGACCCCAAATGTTTTTCTTCTGCAGATTACAATTTTTTTTGTTATTGTTATTAGGTACTATAAACCACTGTTCTGTTTCCCATTCCATGTCTTGATTACTGCAATTTTACCTAAGAAATGTTCCATGGATGCCAATCAATATTGCATGTCAAGGAATATACTTTCATCACCAAAGCTACTTTCAGTATACAGAAAAAAGGCCACAAGGAAACATCATATCCTACAAATTAAATACAGACACCAACGTAACTGAATGCTAAATTAAACAAAACCTTGACGAACTGATTGGTGAAAGAAGCTCACTTTTAAATGAAGTGTGTTACTTTACATATAGGAAGAAAGTGTTTCCGAATTTGAATTTTCGTGACATAAAAGTGAAACTTTACCATTGTGCCAAAACACTGTTGGTGAAGAAAAAAGAAAAAAAAATTGAAATTGCAGCAATGGTAGTTAAAAATCTCGTCTTTTGATGGAACTTTTTTGGGGATAGATAACAGTGGTGTTTGTGGTGGTGAAAGATGATAAAAGAGATGGTAAGATACATACATACAACAAGAAAAGTACGAATTCTGACGTTAAAAACAGAGCTTCCATCAGCAGCAGGCAACACTGCAACAGCTATCTATCTTCTCTACCCTCTCTCTGTGTCATATCATATCATGCACTGCAATGCAATCCTATGTTAGACATTTTATCTCAAAAGAATGAGATCAATTTAGAAATCACATGATCATATATTAAAATAAAACAAAATAGTTCAATACGTTTTTTATTTTTAAATTATTATAATATATTATTTTTAAACTAAATTATAATATAATATATAATTTAATTTAATTTAAAGATAAAATAAGATATTTTATATAATAGTTTAGAAAAGAAATATATTTAACTCAAGATTTTTAAATTAGTCTTACGTAAAAAATACTGGTATTCAATTTTCATATTTCTTAGAATATTTTTGGCATCTTTTGTTGGTGAAATTGTTCTGATACCTTTTTTCACAAGGCAAAATAATGATTGCAATATCATGTGATGACACCTCTATACTACTTAAATAGGTAGTGTTTTTTTTTTTTAATTAAATGTGTTCTCCTAATATTATTATTAAAATGTCATTCTTTTACAAGTTTGATCATTTTCCTATATTACTTTTTTTTTATATATATTTGTTGAACACGTTTTTATAATTTTATAGACATAAAATTAGTTTTTCTCTAAATAAATTTGATATTTAGTTTAACATATTTATTTTCAGTAACTTTATATCTTTACCAGAAATATTTTATTTTATACATACAGACTCTGTTTGTGTATTTCTATAATTCTAAAAAAAAATGTTATGGGAGGAGTTTTGTTCTGAAATTACAAAAATAAATAATATTTTGCTCTTAGTGATTTATGTTTGTTTCTTTCACATAATAGTTATTTTTGTTTAAAAATAAATATTTATTATAAAATATAATTGAAAAAATCATAATACATTTTATTATGGTCAATAAAAGTTATAAAATTTATTTTTCTATTAAAAATATATGTATTTGTATGACAATAAGATTATAATTTTTTTATTTAAAAACAGTCAATAAAAATGATAAAAAGATTTTTCTTTTTTACAAATAGTGTAACACATACATTTTATCTCCCTAACTTCTTTGTAACAATACCCAAAAGTCGTATTGGAGAAATTATTCCAAGAACATATAACATGGAATGTATTTCTTGTGTATCTTTTTAAGTAGTAAAGTATCTTTTTGTAGGTTTTTAATATGGCATATTAATAAGTTTGTTGTTCTGTATTATTTATGTAGATGGTTACAGAGAATTTAAAGTACTTAGTAACCAAATAATGAAAAAATCACCGTGAGTGGTCCATTCCCGCTAATAATGACTGATCCATTGGCCTTTGAAACTTTATTTATGGGTTTACTCTGATGATTAGTTATATAGTAATTAAAATTTAAATGTGAGCATTTAATATTATTTATAGATTTTTTTAACAATGGTTCAGTAGTAGTTAATTTTTAGAGTAATGAATAGAAAATTTAAATTTTTACATGTTACATACTTCCCAGAAATTTTAGGGTGGAAGATATATTGGATCATAAAGTTAGAATGTAAACATTGTAAGATTTTTTATTTTTAAAATATATTCTGAGGATTGTAGAAATAAATAAATAATTTTTTATTTTAAAAATATATATATTTTTCAATAAAATTAAACGAGATATTAGTAAAAGTAAATTATTATATGACTCTTGTATTAAAGTAAAATTTTGTAGAAAGAAATCATTAATGACGTGACATAATACAAAAAATTAAATTGTAAATTAAATTAACAATCTTTGAATTAGTGATAATTTCATTTAGTTTAATTAATAATTTGGTTCTTATGTTTATAGATTTAACTAATTTTAACTTTTATATTCTTTTATTTAATTAAATTATTATTTTTTGTAACAAAATTTTAATATGGTATTTCTTTTAAATTAGTGATAATTTCATTTAGAAATATCATGCATCAAAAATTTGAATCATGCTCTATTTTGAATATATCATTTCTTAAAATTAGAAGGATTTCAAAATAAAAGATGATCTAATTTAACACGTGATAAACATAGATTTTAACATATGATATCCTTAAACAATGTTAACATCAAATTAACACAAAACATCCTATATTAAATCTTTTAGAAAATAAATAAAGTTCCTATTGAGAAAAAATAAATATAAGAACTAACTTAAATAAAAAATACCCTAAATATAATATATATATATATATATATATATATATATATATATATATATATATATATATATATATATATATATAATAAGTTTGTTTGCCAAAATAATTTATGGTAGATTAGATATCCAAGAAAGGAGACAATAAGGTAAAATCATGTAAAAAATATGCGAATGATGAATATTATTTACACACACTATAAAACGTATTGGCTATCATAATATCATAAGAGAACCTTCATAACATTAATTAAAAGAGACGTGAAAGGATAAAAGTTGTAAGCGATATATATTACTAAACAAGATGGTACAAAATTACAATATAAGAATATTTACTAAAAGAAAAGTGTCATTCGTTAACTAAATGACATTAAATCAACATTACATGTTAATATATATTGTGAGTTTGTATTAAAATTATAATATCATAGCCAATGAATTGAATTTTGGTAGACAAAGTCTTGCATTCTAATAAATACTCGGATTTTGTTTATTAAAACTAATCATTAACAAACAAGAGATGATCGATTAATATAGATAATAATCTGGTTCAAAAAATATTAATAACAATATCTCATGTTATGTTAATAAATATTTAAAAATTAATAAAAATGGACATGTAATACGGTAAGTAGAAATAAAAAAAAAAATGATGAAATGTAAAAAGAATTATTAAAGCATAATAAAAATGGAGAAGAGTGTGGGACCAAAATAATAGGAAATGGACAAAAGTTGGCGGTTTTAAAGGGATATTGAATATTGTGGGCGCAACCTGCTGATTTCATCTCTGTGATTCTGTCTTTCTTGTGTTATGTTACGTGAACTCAACAAAACAAAACAAAAACAACCTATGCATTCATATTTCAATCACCATCACTTTCTTTTTCATCACCATTTCTCATTCTCTCATCAATCACTTATCTAACTCACATTTACCTCACAAAACATCTCAATAATTCACAACTTCCCACGTTTAATCTATTTTTTATCATTCCTAATTATTACTTTCTCTTCTTCTTCTTTTTTTTCCTTTTACATCATTTAACTATTTTTTTAACCATTTGAAGACAGCATAAAGCTGTAATTTTTTTTTCACCGGAGATGTTTATAATTAACGTACTTCAAAATTGTCATAAAATATTGGTAGTTAGGTTACTAAAATGATAATACGTCGGACGGGTTTGGATAGTTTTTATGTGCAATTCGATCTGAATAAAAAATTCATCTGTTACCAGTTTCATTATTTATTGGATATCTGTTTAAAATATATTTATAGATTTTTAAAAAAGGATGAATACCCGTTGATATACGTTGATATATTTAATTAAAGATATTTTATAAATTTTTAAAATAAAATTTAAATAAAATTATAAAAAGTATAAAATAAAATAAAATAAAATATTAATTTTAATTTTAATTAAATATATAATATAATATAAATTAAATTAAATTTTAATTTTAATTAAATTTAACTTAATCAAACATAAATTAAATTTTATTTTCATTTTTCTTCGAGAAATGGATATATGATGTTATGGATAGCATAATACACACCCCAAATATTTATAAATGAGCATTAAAATACCTGGTACCCCATGAGTAATAAATACCCACCATACTCTCTCTGTTGCAAATTTTATCCCTCAAGGTCTTGTTATATTTATATTGTTGTTTAGTAATAAAAAAAAGTCAAAATATGTAAATTAACAATTTTTTTTAATCATTTTACTCTCTATCTCCTAAAATATTATTTAATAAAGGTTTAAATATATTTTTAATTTTTAAACTTAGACATAAAATTGAATTTCATTATTGTCTCAAACTTTGATATAATTTGATCCTTAAACTTTAAAAATAAATAAATATTTATAGTCTTTATAACTCAATTGAGTGAAATGTTTTTGACGTGTTGACTATGTTATTTGATATGTTTCAATTCAAATGTTTATCTAAAACACTATTTAATGTAAAAAAAGTTGACATTATTTGGTTATAGCCATAATATCTATCCAATATTATCTATCTTCTCTAAAAAAATTCACAATTATTAATTGAGTATTCATTAAAAAAATACCCACAAATATTATATATATATATATATTAATTTTAATTTTAAACAAATTATTTTAAAAACAAATTCAAATGAATTGTACCAAAATATTAATTTAAAAAAATTATATGTTCAAATAAAAAATATAAACATATCAATTCCATTAGCAAGTGTAAAGCCCATTTATTTCTCTGTCCTAATAACTAAGGGACTGCCCCAATCTGTTGGGCTTAAGGCCAGCCCAAGAAGTGCCCAAAACACCTAAACCTAACCCTAACACCTCATTCTGCTAATTTTCAGAGAAGATTGTTCCCCTACCCCCCTTGCAGCTGAACGTAGAGCTCTGCTAGGGCATTCTCCAAGCAACCGTCGTTTCACTCTAAGGTCTCATTCGGGTAAGTTGAACTTAGACTTTACCCTTCTCTTTCCATTCATGTGCCTTGGTCTCTGTTAGATTGAATCTAAAACAGTAGGCTTAGTAATACATCTATTTTCCAGTTTTACTGCGCTGGTTTGGGTCGTCGTACCTTCCCCTTCTCAGTGAACTTCAGTGCTCCCATTCAAGGTAAGGGAAGCTAGACTTCATGCTTTTGATTCACTGTTGGTGTGCTTTGGTCCTATTTCGTGTTTTGGTGATAATATGTTGTTTTTGATGGTACGAAAATGCTTTGGGTGTTGTTGTGAGTGAGTCCCTGATTGAATACGCGTGGTTGCGTGGTTCAGTGGTGAGTACTGATATACTCGCCCAGGCGAGCTCATCTCGCCCAGGCGAGCTCATCTCGCCCATGTGAGAATAACAGGAACTCGCCCAGTTTTTTTCTACTCGAGCGCTCGCCCAGGCGAGGGGCTGTGTTTTGAGCGACGAACTGTCTCGCTCAGGCGAGATAGTCTCGCCTAAGCGAGAGCTCGCAAAATTCTCCAGGAGCCACTATTGCAGTCTCGCCTAAGCGAGAGTCTGCTGCTTGAGCGAGAGCACTCTTCTCTCCTGAGCGAGGACTCTAGCTTGAGCGAGACCTCTTTTGGGTTTTTGTTATGCTTTTGTTTCATGAATGTTGATGGTTGTTTGATTGGCTGGTTCATTGACTTATTATGTATGAAGGGGTTGGATATGCATGTACTATGTATGTATGGGGGAGAATAAATGAATTGGAAATGAGCTTGGCATGAGATATATTTGATGGTTGATCACCCATACTAAAGGACATGTTAATGGTATGCGTAAGAACTTCATGACTGATTGATAATGTATGAGTAAGGTTTATGTAGGACATAATTTCATGACCCTTGTAGCGGGGCTCGTGATGGTGCCTCATCTTATGGACGTAATTCAGTGGACCCTTCTAAGGGGAGTCCCCGGTGGTGCCTCAACAATAGGACCTAATTCCATGAACCTCGAGGTGAGGGTTCACGATGGTGCCTCGAGACCAAGACGTAATTCCACGAGGGTAACGTGGTGGTGCCTCAAGGCTAGGACGTAATTCCACGAAGGCCACGTGGTGGTGCCTCTTGTAAGGGTATAATTCCGCGAAGGCCTCACGGTGACGCCTCACTGCTAGGACGTAATTCCACTGTCTCGTGGTGGTGCCTCATTAAGCGTATCCGGATAGTCAAGTTTTGGTGTCTTATATGGTTTTGGTGCCTCATATATGGATGTCTGCCATTTATGCCTGAATATGAAATTGTATGTTGAGTGTATGATATGAGAACTTTTTCACTAGCTTACCCTTTGCTTGTTTGTATGATTGTGTGTGGTTTCTTCCTTTGCAATGATCAACCTTGTTGATGTGAGCAGATGTGAAAACCTCTGGCAGTGGTAATAATAGAGATGTTGCGGTTTGATGATACCTTGGGAGACTATCAGGCTCATTATGGGGGCCTCAGCGTTGGAGTTTAGTAGTAGTAGGAGTTTCTCTCGCTCTTGGCGAGTTTTTGTATCTCGTTTAGGCATGTGGAGCCTCTTTCTTTTGTTATGGATATGTTGGAGTACTATGTATGTCATATTTCGTCTTCCCGCACTCTCTAAATATTTAATATATGTGGCTTTTATTTAAATTGATTTTATCTATTTAATTAGGACATTACAGCAAGCAAATAATTAAATATCTATAGTAATTACTTATAACTGTTTACTAAAAATTTCATTTAGTACACATGACAAATTTATTAGTGAATGCAATTTTATTTTCTCATCCTTATGTCTCTACGATATTTACTTACTTTCTTTATCTCACACTTAAAACAATGAAAACAAAAATGAATCGTTGTGGTAGTGATACATTACATTTAATGATTTAATAATGACTGAAAATAGAATATTAGTAAAAAAGTTAAAAATCAATAAAATAATATAAATTAATTATTTTTCTTAATTTATATGCTTGTGTGGAGCGTCTATCATAAGTATTAGTTAGTTACTAAGTTTTACTTTAATAATGTGATAGTTTGTTTAACATGTGACTCTAATAATTTAAATTAATTTAATACTTATTTTTAAGGATAGTTTGATCAAAATATGTTTGTGTTGATACATAGATGTTTTTAACATATTTTCTACTTGTTTAAAAGCTGCTTCGAGGAACTAGTTATTTTTTATCTACATTAATTTACTTGAAATAATCTACTTTTAATTATTTATGTTTTGAAAACTTTTTCTGTATATTATATCTCAATGGTCTTCCGATTATTATTTTAGAATATTTTAAAAATTATCGCCATATTTATTAAGATTAAAATAATTGAAATATTTAGTTAGATATAATTGAATAATTAAATAATCATTTTATATCTTGTTGGTTTATTAATTATTTTCATCAAATAAATTCAAATTATCACCGTTTAAACTTTGAATTTATAAGCTTCTAATTATTTAATAAGTTTCCAATATAGTAAGTCACTGACATAATAACTAATAAAACAGTTTTCTTTTGTTGGAAACGAGATATAAATCAGTTATTTAGGAATATCATAATTAATGGGAAGAAATAGTTGGAAATACTAAATTGACAACTTGATCATAGATTAGAAACAAATAAAAAAAATGCATTTTATTTTTATTTTTTTATTAGTGCATATATCGAAAAACCTGCATTACAAGCATATAAAAGTGAACTCTCTTATTTATATGCTTCAATTTGAACTGGTTTTGGAATTTCTAATGCAAAGAGATACAATATTAATCACAACTGTCCTTTAATTTTTGAAAATTATATATGACTTATTTTTTGACTTTATTTTTTACTATTTAATATAATTTAATGTGAATCATTATTCTTTCAAAGAAAAAAAAATAGTAGTACATTAACCAATAATTTACACTAAATCACATCAAGTAGTAAAGGACGAAAATCTAAACAATGAAAGTCATATAATATCATTGTACTTAATTTATAACTATCCGGTTTACATGATACAAGTTCAACTTAAACAACAAAGATTATGTATAGCATTTATTATTAAAAAATGGAAATTTATCATTTAGGATTTCACACAATAAGAAGAGAATTTTCTACTTATCCTAACTATACCATCAAAAGATTATGGGATAATTTAAGTGTTATCATTATTCTTTGTAATCTACAGCATATTTAAACAGTTTTTGATAGTATATATTTTCTTGTAAAAAAAGAGTGAAGGTCTCTAAATATTCTTAAGTTTATAAATTAGAAAAGAGTAAAACATTGAAAATTAATAGAAAGAGGAGGACAAAGAAAGGAGAAAATAATGTGACCCTTGGTTAGTTTATGGAAAAATGGAGGGTGAAAAAACCGAAAGTGTGGTAACAAATATCAATCTCAAAGTCACAATCAAATATACGTGTGAATGTGATTTTGTGAATTACATAAAACGGTGGTGGGGTGTAATGAATAAAGTGATGCAATCATTAAGGAGTAATTTGACTTAGCAAATGAAAGAAAGAGTGAACAGGGTTCATATATATACTTACTTCGCACCTAAATTTAAAACAAGGATCTTTGGATGATAAATGATCCTTTTAATCAAGTTGGAATACAAATTCTAATTCTTTAATATGAAATACATCGACGTGAGACTTCTAAAGTTTATAATAATGTGATACCAGACATTGAGAAGTGATGAATGACTTTGAGTGAAGCATGCAAAATCTGGGTATGGTGGTCACTGTGCACATTAAATGCATATGAATTAATGATGATGAGATACGACTAATTCATGTTGTTGTTGTTCTTCTAATTACAGGGCTAGCAGCCAAGAAAATACAGAAAAATTGCCATTACATTTACGCAATACTATTAAATAATGAGTGGAGGGGCCTAGTGACAATTCTGGTGCATCCTAGCTGATACTGACAGATGAGCAATTTTAACTTTATATGACAACCTACATAGTTCATAATAGTCTGGACCCAAAACAAAAGATGCATGTAGTAGTAGTGAAATATGAAAGTGTAATTTGCTTATTGGCTAATTGGGTATGCATATAATTTAAATGAGGGTGCAATGTGATCACCTAATGTGGATATGAACGTGCAAAGTAATTAATAAACAACTTCGAATTTGATTAGATTAGCCATCTGATTGAGAAAGCAATTTGCTCACGCGATCGCTCACTGTTCAATGTTTGGCACATTACTGGCTTCTTGTTACCATTACAGACTACAAGGACAAGTGAACAGATTATAAAACTCATCATTTTGTGAACATGGTTTTGCTCATTACCGTGTTCTCTCACTGAACTGTATGGTGATTTCACAAAATCCAGACCCATGCTTGCTTATTGTATGTATAAATTGTCTGGTAGTAGAGTGTATCAGTACTTGTAGTTCTACCAACGTGATCACACACTTGATCTGTGTGGAAAATGGTTGGCAAGTGAAGATTTTTAAGGGGAAATTTCTGAGACCTGTGAAGTTATTTATTGGACCTACAGCGATCAAAAAACCAGATTACCGTACCAGTGTTGAAACTTTATGAGCTGAGGCTGAAATAAGCTTTAGGATGCAATGATAGAACAATGAATGATTGGAAGGTGTATTTTATTTTATACCCGGTGGGGGTACAGATACTTAATCTAGCTACTGATATAAATCTTAACTGATTAAAGGAATCACTAAATGTAGCAAAAGAAAAGACAAACTGTTTTTCATTAGTCTTTTCTAAGTTAAAGATATATAAAGTATTTGAAAAGAAATGAAAAGAAACAAACCAGAAAAAGGAGCTAAAATTTGTAACTTTCTATTGCAAAGTATTTGAAAGTCTTTGTGTGCTAATACTTGGCCCACTTTAATTAGCCCCTACTTAATTACAAACACTTGTCCATAATTGAAGTTAAAACAGGCTGGCATGGAAGGAAACTGATTAGCATGGAATGGTAGTTAATGAAAAATGAACAATGTTCCAAATTGTCACAATAGATGAATATTTTTTAACTGTTTTTTGATATTGTATATTGAATGATGAAAAGTATTGAATATTGTGTATAGGGTGGAGTCTAAGCTCTAAACCATGATGGGAAGGAAGGAGAGAGATGCATTATTTCTCTTTGAACGTGAAAGAGAGAGGGGGTTGCATTAAAAATGGAAGAAGTACTGACAATCTATGATGCTAATTCCACCCACTTTCGTTAAAGACAGAATTGTGGGTCAAAGTTTTCAAGGAATGGTAATTAAATAAAAATTCTGGCTGGGTGATTATTTCGGTGAAAAGGACATCAATTCACCTTGAGAGTGAGAGAGAAAGGGGAAAGAAGGAAAGAGAAAGAGATTCCATTTTAATCTGAGGCTACCTCTAGGTGCTATTTCACTAGACTTTTCACTGTAATACATTCTGTAATCATAGGTGTTTGATGAAGAATGGACCCTATTTTACCCTATTACTTCTTTACATCTTACACTATTATTTAAACAAACTTCTCCCACTTGCTTCAACTTCATCTTTTATCAACCCTTCCCTGTTTCCTATTTTCACAATTCACTTCCTTTCTAGAGGAACACAGAAAGAGGGAGAAAAATAGCACAAACATGGAGCTTTCTCAACTTGGTTTTCTGGATGAGCTCCTTGCTCCAAGAAAAGACACTTGGAGTGCTTTGTCCACTGGGTTGAATGAGTTACTCCCTAGTGCTTGGAGTTTTGACTCTTTTGATGACAACCATGGTTTAGCCACTTTGAATCCTTCTTTTGCTGCATTTTCAACCCCACTAGACCACAGGTTTGAATGTCCTTATGGAAGTGAAGCAACCCACCCTTTTGTTGATGGGTTCTCATTGCCAGAGCTTGATTCATCGTACACCAGAAATGATGAGTCAGCACCACTTCTGCCACAAGAAGATAACCCATCATTGGAGGATGAAGAGTTTGGCTTTCTGGGAAGTGAAAAACAGAGTTTGGAACAAGCAACAAATGGCTGCAAAGTTGAGGAACAGGTGACAGAGATTCCAGTCTTCAACGTGGGTTTGTGTGCAGAGAAAAAGCTCAAATCCAAAAAGCTGGAAGGACAGCCCTCAAAGAATCTCATGGCAGAAAGAAGGAGAAGAAAGCGTTTGAATGACCGTCTTTCCATGCTAAGGTCAATAGTCCCGAAGATTAGCAAGGTGATTCAACAGATACAATCTCTTTTTTTCCTACCTCGTTTTTACCCTGTCATTACCTTTTTATAAATGTCTCAATCAATGGAAATGAAATTGGCTTTCATAAGTAGGTGGCCTTTTCATGATTGTTTTCTACCAACACTTGCATTTACTGTTTGATTTTCTCTTTACCCTTTTGAACTAACATGAGAATACAAACAATGACAGATGGACAGGACCTCCATTCTGGGAGACACCATTGATTACATGAAAGAGCTTCTAGAAAGGATAGGTAAGTTGCAAGAAGAAGAAATGGAGGAGGGAACAAATCATATAAACCTCTTGGGAAATTCTAAGGAGCTAAAGCCAAATGAAGCAATGGTAAGAAATTCCCCTAAGGTATGGGCTAGTTCTTGTCACTCTCAGTTAAACCTCTAAACTCTTCCACAATCACACACCAAGTTCCTGAACCAATGTATGTGTTGTAATGCTTCTGCAGTTTGATGTTGAGAGAAGAGAGCATGACACAAGGATTAGCATCTGCTGTGCCACAAAGCTTGGATTACTCCTGTCCACAGTGAACACCCTAGAAGCATTAGGCCTTGAGATTCATCAGTGTGTTATAAGCAACTTCAATGATTTTTCAATGCAAGCAACCTGTTCTGAGGTTTGTACAAACTAGCATTTGTAACTTGTTTTAGTGCTCTCTATTTATTTACATGGCTGGAATCAAATGTGTTACTTTTTTACCTTATTGTTCTAATGGTCTTAGGTAGCTGAGCAGAGAAATTGTACGAGCCCGGAAGATATAAAGCAAGCACTGTTCAGAAATGCAGGTTATGGTGGAAGATGTCTGTAAGAGAAAGATGGAATTAGAAAAAAGTCTGAAATAACAATTTGCTGATGATGAAAGAGAAGCAAAGTTCTCCTCTTTTGTACTTCAAGATTAGGGTATTAGAAAGTTTAATGAGATTTCCCAATAAGTTGGCTTTGATTGATGGTTTGATTCTTACAAGTTTCAGCTTTACCCTGTATTTTAACATACTATAGGGTATGTTCAGTTGAAGCCTCACTTTCAACTTGTGATGAATATCCAATTTTATAGTAATGAAAAAGGCTTGTTGCCAAACACATAAGTAGAATCAACCTGATTTTAGTAGAATCCTGAATATGCGGTTGCTTCAAAAATTTCTTTTCTGGGACATTATTAAACACATAATTTTTGTGTCAACTGTATACTACTGATGTCGTGGCCACACACCAAGTGGATGACACGATTTTAAAAGGGTTCTCATCTGTCAGAGACCTAACACTTTATGAGAAGTAAGGTAGCTAAGTGAATTGGATAACAACCACTTATAAAAGGATTTAAAATCTGGCAAGTTGCTTTATCATTTCTCAATAATTTCATGATATATAAGCTCCATTATTAGAACATTACTGTTGAAATGAATGCGATCCTCTTTAGTTCCAGATAGGGAAAGTTTCAGCTTGATGGTGCCCTTTGATTTGAAGAGCTAAACTTACTGCTAAGGCAAGATAACTGCAGAATTTCTAATTTCCAAAGTACAACAACAATAATGAGCTACGATTTTTGACCCAGAAAAATTACTCTTCATTTTACCTCAAAAAAAAACTATATAGTAAATCACATAAAGCTCGTGGAAAGACAACAAATATTAGCTTCGTTCATGTTTCATTTGGCTCTCCTCTTTTTGGTTTAGTTACGGTTCATTGTTCTTGTTTGATTTCGTTCAATATAAGGTAATCCATTTTACAACTTGGCATGTTGCATCCCTGAGAAAAGTCCCTTAAAATCATCCCTTTTCAATGGCAAATGAAATGAGTTAAAACTAGATGATGACAAAATTCAGCATTTCATTAAAGCTCCTGAAGGAATAACCATCAACTTCATTTTCGAGGATCAAACAACATTAAAAGGGTAAAATGGAACATAAAATTAGCATCTTCGCAGGACCAAACATATTCTTTATTTGTTCCAAAAACAGAAACTGTAAAAAATACAAAAGATGTATGCATCAGCCGGGAGTCGAACCCGGATCTATTGCTTGGAAGGCAATTATCCTGACCGTTGGACTACTGATGCTGTTGATGAAAAAAGGATTAAACATATCAAATACTGTTCATACTAATTAATTCTTCAATCTTTGGGATCAATATCAAACATTAACACTAACGAAAAAACATGCTTTATTGAAAAAAGTATACAAAACACCAATGCAATAGAAATTCAGATATTCTATTAATAGATAATTAAAGATGGTAAATTATTTAAACCTAAGAATGGTACAACAAAAATACAAACTCCTCTAGAGCTCTTAATCTCATAATTTGATTATCTAATTGAAGCTATAATTGAAAACACTTACGCAAGATTAATTGAAAGCTTTGAAGATTGGAATCTCTTGTGGTGTAGGACAATATTTGCCAATTAAATTGAATAATTTATCAAATCAATCAATATGTTTTATCCTTAATACTTATTTAAATTGGGACATTTAACTTAATTCATTTATAATATACAAGTAATGCCAAAAAAAACATAAAGGGATTTACTCAAATGTCAAATGCTACAAACAAGAAAAAGAAATCCAATTTCAACAAACAATAACATAAGAACCTAAGCTTTACTTCATTCAAAGCACCTCGAAAATATACCAAAAGTTATAAACAAAAAAATGAAATGCGTCAGCCGGGAGTCGAACCCGGATCTATTGCTTGGAAGGCAATTATCCTAACCGTTGGACTACTGACGCTATCCATGAACCCTAATTTGCAGTTATTGTCTCCAAATCTATATTTGAACTCTAAGCCATTTAAATTTGGGGCATTTAACTTAATTATGTTATACTGTAGAATAAATCAACACATAAAAACAATCAACAGATTTACTCAAATGTCAAATGCTATAAACAATCAAAAAAAGAAAAATCGTAAGTAGTCTATCCAATTTAAACAAACAATAACAGAAGAAGCTGAGCTTTACTTCATTCAAGCACCTTTACAAACTCCTATTTTGGTAACACCATATCTTCAACTTCATTTATATTTCGATCACACAGACACTAAATATATGGGTCTGCAACTTACCATTTGCTTTTTGCACCGCCAAAAATTTACAAAATCATTTTAAATTATCATACCAAATTGATTCAGCAATCTACAATATATATGATGCTAAATAATCATTCCCATAATTCATTATTAGAACTACTCAATTTAGACGCTTATATGAAAATGGCTGAATTTATGTAATTGCATGAAACCAAATTTAGTATAACTATAATACAATATTTCTAACATAAAAAGATAACTACTTTTAAAAATAAAACAAAACTACTACCTACACACTTAATTTAACACAATTGTACTTCCACGAAAATATACCAACATTTATAAATAAAAATGAAATTGTAAAAAACTAAAAGATGATGCGTCAGCCGGGAGGCAATTATCCTGACCGTTGGACTACTGACGCAATACATAAGTGACGAAATCCGAAGATTAAAATGAAACAATGAACTCAATAATCAAAATGAAACTTAATTCTTTTAAACTCTCTTTATTCTTGCATCACGTTAGCAAGGACCGAAAAAAAAAACACAATTATTTGTTTTCATATTTCTATCTTTCGATCTTCCCCGCTTTTATTTTAGGCTTGTATATCTTCTCAATTTCTTTCTATCGAATTGAAAAGTGATATATCCTCAAATTTTTTTAGGCTTTTGAAAAAATACTCAACAATTAAATACAGTGCTCATCAGTAGTTGTTAATGTATACAGATATTGTATAAGTTAAGATTTGAGGAGTAATTGGACTTAACTCTTGGCAAATAAATTTGTTGTGGCGGGGAATAAGTAGTTGTAAAGGCACTGCAATGTCAAATCCATAAAAACTTTAAGAATAAAAGGAACACCTGGGACCAACATCTTCTTAAAGTTCTTGCGTGGATGAGTCATAAACCGTGTAGCAGAAATTCATCCATTACTATTTCTTACACCCTTTTCAAAAGGACTAGTTATCACTTTTTATAAGATTCGTTTGTAATGTATTAAATAATATATTAATGACTTTTTCTAAATTATCAATCTTTTTGTTCTTATTTTTTTCTTTTAGAAGTATTATCTGTCAAACAAATTCATACTCAAATAATGAAAAGATGGGTATAACAGACAGTTACATGAACCACAGAAAAAATCAGTTTCTATAATTTCTAAAAGTACAGATCAAAATACTATACAAGCAAAAAGACAATAAGTTTCAGTAAAAGCTATTGACTTTCATCTTCATATTGAATGCTATCATCGTTAAGTTCATCAGAACTGCAGCCGTTGTCCATGACATTGACTTGCGATTGTCGAAATTTATTGATAGCATCTCTAGCTTCAGAAACCAAGGCAACTTTTGCAGCTTTAACTGCATCCTTTCTCTTTATGCTTCTTCCTTCACCAATTATCTTCATAGAGGCTGCTCTTCTCTTTGATTCCCTACAGCGTAATTGATTGACATATTTCTCATGCAATACCCTGTTCTTTACTTTCTTTAATACCGGAGGACTAACAAGATTTGTATTGTGCGAGCCACTAAATCTTGAAAGTACCTTATTACCACTTGAAGATGATGTTTCGGTGCAACTTTGCAGGAACCCTTTGTTTTCCTTTAGCTGCTTTGGAGTAGAAAGAGATTCACTAGGCTGTAAAACATTAGTGGACAAATCTATGTTTGGTTCGAGAACGGAAAATATGTCCCCTGCACCGTCTAGATCACCTACAAGCTTGCGCTGTAACTGCTTCTCAACAGACTTCTGGGTCATAATGTTCTTTGGTTTTAGAACATTAGATCTTCTAACTTTTATGTCGATAGGGTCGAGAAGTTTACTTGCAGATAAAGAAAATTCATGAATGGGTGATTTTAATGTCTTTGCCCTTGATCGAGGCTGCAATTGAACTGGAGTCGCATGGTCTATGTGAATTCTATCAAAGCATTCCTGTTGAGACTTTCCAGGAACCTGCAACATATTTTGAACGGTAATGGTTCAACCAATAGAAGAATAAAAGATATCAATAAGCTAGCTGCATCCGCATGATGTACCTAACAAGCAATTGACTAGGACAGACTATAAAACTACATTTGTTCTTCAAGAAATATACATAAAGAAATAAAATTGTCTAAACTTTCAACACCAGTTCCTCAATGTCTGGATACGTGATTGACGTTAAATGAAATGAGATCGGATATAATAAAGATAACATGCCATTGTTCTGTATATTTTTAGGATGAAATGGAAACCATCTCATATCATATCCCCATTTTCAAGGGGAAGAAAAGTGTTACATTCCATCCCTTCCTATTTGATATGTTAAAGTAGCCATTTTTAGAGTTAGTTAATTAGTTGTTTTGGCTGAAGGGGAGGTTATGAATGCAATTTTATCAACTGGTATCAGCTGTCACGTTCATGAACACACTCTCCTTCAGCAGTGGTGGTGGAATCAACAAGAAGCAAGCATCTTTACACAAAATGGAAGAACGGTTAGAAAATAGCATTTGTGAGACGAATGAAGCAAAAATTGTGGAATTGGCAGGTGCCGGGCAAAAGGCATTACATGAATACACTTGAAAGGACCATTACTGAACTACTCCAAAAAAATCCCGAAGATTCAGAAAAGTTACCACGAGCTAACAATTCAGGACATAGACAAAATCACATTCAAGATGACGGCAGAGAATCTGGTTCTGGTAACATTCATTCACATTCTGCTGCTCCTTAATCATGTGGAACTTGGTTAGATAGAATCTATTCTCCAAGATTCAATGGTGAGAACGTGAATCAATGGATTTGCCAATGCGAAAAGTACTTTTCCATTGATTTTACTTCTGAAAATATAAGGTACGTCTGAAAAGTTATGCATTTTGAAGGGGTAAAGCTTTTGTTAAATCTATTAAACATAATCATCGGCCATCTTAGATTGCATATGCGAATTGTTAATGGATAGATTTGGTAAAATTGGGGAAGATCCAATGGTAGAACTGATGGATTTGAGGCAGCCTTCCACTATTACGTCCTATATCATAAAGAATTAGGTGCCAGAATTAATCAATTGGACCTTTCTGAAGAATAGTTGTTTCCTGGAGGGCTTAAACATGATATTCAGATGATGGTTAGGATGTTTGAGCCTACTACAGTGATGAAAGCCTTTACCTTAGCTTAACTCTGAATCTGTTACTTGTAATGAACCAAATTTAAAAACAAGAGCTATTACTTGTAATGAATCTTACTACAAGGCTTCAACGTAGTATACCTCGATAGAGTTATATAGGCACAATGTTGTAATATCAAGGTTCTTTGACTACAGAGGTATATAGGCACAATGTTGTAATATCAAGGTTCTTTGACTACAGACTGAGAACATATTTTTGTATAATGTTTAATTAATATATATAAAGATAAATACTTTGCTGATAAAAAAAGAAAACAGGGAGACAGTCAAAATTGGCAACTTCAAAAGCATAGATTCCTCGGTTGCAAGGGGCTGATACATTAAATAAAAGACCTAACAAAGATGCAGGCAATCAAAAGTACATTATTGATAAAGTTGTTCAGGAGATGTTGGATTCCTGTTTTATACAGAACAGCTGCAATTATTATGCCAAACTTGTTGTGTTAGTTGAAAAAAAGGATGGCTTTTGGAGATTGTGTGCTGATTATAGCAGCTTAACAAGTGTACAGTTAAAGCCAGGTTTCCAATTCCTTTGGTAGAAGACTCCATGGATGAATTGAATGGTTCCATGATTTTGTCCAAAATTGACCTGAGGGCAGGTTTCCATCAAGTGAGGATGGATCTTGCAGATAAACACAAAACTGCATTCAAGACACAGTGGCCAGTATGAATATTTGGTCACATCGTTTGGACTTCTAAATGTGCGTGTAACATTTCAAAGTTTGAGGAATGTTGTTTTCAGGAAATTTCTCGGAAAATTTTTGTAAGCTTTCTTTGATGATATACTGATTTATAGCACCAATGAATCTAAACATATTTATACAAAATTTGAGGAAGGTGTTGTCAATCATGAGGGGCAATAATCTGTTTTCCAAGAACTAAATGTTACTTTGAAATGGATAAAGTGAATTATATTGGTCATTTCCTGTAAAAAAAAATCAGAATCTCTACTGATCCTGTAAAGATTCAAGCTGTCAAAGATTGGCCCTTGCCTCAAACTGTCAAACAACTAAAGGTTTTTTATGCCTTACTGAGTATTACAGGAGGCTTGTTAAAGGATACGACACAATAGGAAGGCCATCAACTGATATGCTCAGGAAAGATAATTGTAGTTGGACTTGGAAGGCTATGAAACTTCCACAGTATAAGTGGATGCTTCCTGATATGAAATTGGTTTAGTTAATGCAAGAACATCTTCTTGGGGGGGGGGGGGGGGGGGGGGGGGGGGGTTTTTTTTTGTAAAATTTTTCTTTTTTTTTTTTTTTTTTTTT
>Ga0214543_1002966_pt1 | contig 33301 bp, 12 predicted proteins | sample CNSS2metaG_FD_160094 | JGI IMG/M metagenome (GOLD analysis project Ga0214543, IMG submission 160094) | Root nodule microbial communities from cowpea collected in UCLA plant growth center, Los Angeles, California, USA - CNSS2 | ecosystem: Host-associated > Plants > Roots > Nodule | place: USA... | reverse complement strand
CTAACAGGAATGGTTGGGACAATAAATATCCATCTCGTTCATATTTTGGATACCCATAGAACCATCGAAGATTATTGAGGTGACTAATTCCAGGAAATTAAGCAGCGTAGAGGACAAAGAAATTGTAATAATCACCATGTATGAATGAGTAACAAGTACTCGGCCTAAGTCGCTACAGGATAACCGGCCTAAGCCACTAACTTAGGATAACTAAACAAGAACTTGACAAATTCAGAGCACTATCAGCAAGGACCCTAAGGGCCCACGATAATCGAACTAAGGGGCCTAGCCTAAGACCCAAGCCCATCTACGACCCAAACAGGGGCCCAACCCATGACGTGGCTAGACATAATTAATAATTTATAAATATGTGTAGACCCTAACAATTAAAGGTACGCATTCATTACTTCCTTAATTACGAGATTTGACTTTCTGAGAGTTTTTGCTGAATTGAGCATCAGAGTCTCTTCCGCAGGTAACCCCTCTCGGGTCCAAACTGGTCCACACTGAGATGTCCACAGATGACATATACCAGCCGGAAGGAAGCCTACTAAGGAGATCGCAGATTAGTGTAAGGTAACGTTTGTGTCTGACATATCTTATTTGTTCTCCACAGGAACAAGATCAAAGTGGCGCCTGGCGGTGAGGAGGATTCCGTCGGGCAGACTCTGCATGTCAGTGGGTCCTTAGGTGTGTGGCAGCGCCTGGCGCTACGTGACCTACGCAAGGCAATTTTTGCTGCAACAACATGAGTTACTGGTTTTGTATGCGTGATCTACCAAGCTTCTAGGATATTTTAAAGGTCGGCTTGCTGGTGTTCTTTAAGTTGTGGCTTAGAACGTATCTCTTGAGTTGAGGTCGGGATAGGGGTTAAGCATGTGGCGTTCCTCGAGTATGGCTCGAAATGGCATCCCTTGAGTTGAGATGAACACGAGAAACCCTTGAGTTGAGCTCGGGTTGGCGAGTGTTACCGGTGTGAGTGTGCTGGTTGTGGCCAATATAGATGGGTCCAGATAGATTGCCCTCTTTAGTAATTAGCTGACGAGTTTGGTAGTCTTTGGACGTTACGAACTATGTTCGTATTTGGGAACTTCACCTGGCATTACGATGTATGATCCGTAGCATGGTTTCCCACATGTGCTCTATCGGTTATATGGTAGCAAGACACCTTGAGGTACTCACTAGAAGATATAGAACACGGTTAACATGGTTGTGGCCATGTGTTATGAAATCAAAGGATGGAATTCCTTTGTAAATATGTTATTTTGTTAGCTCACTCTATCTGCTTGTGTGTGGCGATGATCGTATATGCGATATACGTGAGCAGATGATGTTTGCAGGTGGATCTGGTGAGGCGTAGCGCTGGAGCGGGGCTAGACTGGGGATATTTCATCATGGATTCATGTTTTATGTTTTTAAGTCATTTGCAAACTCTTTCATTACCAGACTTTAATTTTATAATGGATATTTACTCATTTTGGATTTCAGTTACTGTTATGGTGAAATAAAAGATTAAAATTTCCCGCATTTTTGGGAAATGGATCCATAATTAATGAGATTTTATTTTCTTTTTTTATTTTATTATTTTAAACCCGTAATATCTGGTCGGGATGTTACAAAGGATTCATATTTCCTATTGAGGGTGGGACTTTTTTTAGCATAACTCCCTCATTTCCTCAGTAGTTAATCTTTTTGGAGTCCCATGTCTCCTCACCAACTTTAACCTACAGACCTTAATAAATTATTTTTGGAAATAGTGCAAATAAAAGTGTACTTTGCTCTTTTGTCTAATTGTATCACGTCAAACTATTCCTGATCCCGCTCTTCGGAGATCACAATATCTCCTTTGTTGATGACTTTGATCACATGCTAGACATAGATGGGACATTAGTCATTCATAACATCAAAATATTGTTCACTAATGCGAACTTAATAATAAAAATTGTTAGACATAGAGTTTTTATTATTAAAGTTTAGGCTTGTTTGTGACAAAATCGATGCTAGTTACAAAAAGGAGTGAGTGCAAGAGACAGAGGTAGAAATATATTGTTTGGTATTTTTGATTTGAATGAAATCATGAAACTCAATCCCAGTGAGACCTTGACCATATAGTTTCCTAAATCAAATTAATTATTTTCATTGCGTGAATTTTGTTTATTTCTTAATTTTGAATTCATTCTTTATACATTAAAATGTTTCATTATTCTTATCCTTTATTAGTAAACACAATTATCTTAAACACATTAGTCTTTATAGAAAACGATATATGGACTTGTCCATTGTATTACTTATGCAATTTGATACACTTACCAATTTCATAATAAGTTTTTGGCGTTGTTGTTGGGGACTTATGTTCAAACACAAAGCAATTTTGGCTTTTGTGTCTCTTTTAGACTTTGTTATATATTTTATTTTTTTATGTTTTCTTTTATGTAGTTGGTCTATGGATTATGATTTCCATTAATAGAGTTTGTGCTTAATGTTTATCTTGGGGTACGTCTTAGAGCATGATCTAGTTGTTGAAAGGTCCTAGACATAGGATTTTAGCAGTCTAACTAATCAAATCAAACAAAATATTACAATTCACCATAAATGTGATTGTGTGTTTGGTCTCAACTGTTCTAGTTCTTAATGGAAGTTTTGATGCATGTTTTGTCCAAGAGATTTGGTAAGGTATTTCAGACTTAGTCATTATAAGAGACATACACATGTTTTGATTTTTGGGAATAAGGAAAGTAGTATACATCACAAATGGGAGTACTGAGTAATTTTGTAACAAGAGACATTTCAGTGAGGTTGCTTAGGAAATTTGTTTAATCATTTTGCATATTGGAATTATTGTTTGGTTGGTGTGCTTATGTTTTGCAATTTTTTCTTTGTTTCTCTATTTTCACTTGTTTCTTTGTTATTTTCTTGTTTATTTCCAATTCTCAATTTTTTTTTATATAAAAATTTGGATTATTTGTTTGTTCAAGTATCTTTTGTGTTCTTGTGAGTACAACATATTGATAAAAATGAATATAACATACAAAAAATCATATGATATTAGTTCAATAGGCTACCCACCAAAAGAAAAAAAAAGTCATAATGAATATCATGCGTCGAGCTAAAAGACATTAAATAAGCGCTTCTTGGGAGGCAACCTAGTATTTAGAAAATTTATCCTTTAAAATATATATTTTAGCATCACTTGTTGGGCAAATCCTCTCGCCAAGTGACCATGTGGTCACACATTTTCATTCACTAGGCGATTATGCTTGCCCAACGACTAATTGGCCCCACATTTTCATTCACTAGGTGAGTTTGCTTGCTTAACGAATGCATTGATGCTCGCTCAACGAATTTTTTTTAATTTGTGTTTGAACATGCTTAATTGTTAAAGTCTCTTTTAGCTTGTTCTAATCATGTCCTCAAAATATATGAATTGAATGTTTGGATGGTCAACCATATTAGAATATGTTTGAGTAAGGATTTTCTTGTCTCATATTTCTGTATATAGTTGAGATAACTTGTGGCACATTGATTGTGAGATAGTTTGATATGTTTATATTTAGTTAGTCCTTAATTAGTGTGAGAGTATAACCAAATTTTTGGATATTTGAGTATGGAAACATTTGAGTGTTGAAAGCATATGAGTGTTGTGAGCTTGAGAATAGAGATGTAAGGAAAACAATCATTGTCATGAAATTGATTTTTGCCTGATTCTTATTATATAATTGCATAATTGGTTAGAAAGGATAAATGCATTTATTTGATATGTTTAAGCTACTTAGCCAAACAACCCACCCTAATATATGTTAATTATTTGTTGTTATCCTTTTTTAGCCTAATTGTTTCATTATTTTACCCTTAGCCTTTAAAGAAAATATATCGTGTCTCGGCCAAAGAGAACTAGTACATGTTGAGTAAAATAAAGATATGAGATCAAATCAATTTGGGGTAGGGTATAAACACTCTACAGGGTATAAGATTGAATAAGTTTGGGGTAGGCTTTTGTGAAAACCCTACTCCAAGAAAAATAAAAGAGAAAGAAGAGAAGAGACAACAAATCTCATGTGATAAAAAGGGGTTGTGTTATGAGAGGTATGTGTTTTTTTTTTGGAAAACTGCTTAGTAGAGAATACTAGGATACCATGAATTATTTATATTTAGTTGTTTTCTTTGGCTTAGTGGTGTTTTTGAAACCCTAAAAAACCCTATTTCTTCTATCCAAGCCTCATTTCAACCTTTGAAAGACCTTCAATCTAACCAAATGTATGCGTTGTGTAAATTAGATGATGGAAAAAAGATGATGAAATGGTTTTATAGCATGCTAATTATGAGTGATCATTTATAAACACTTGTGTGCAGAGTGAAACCCTAATTTTTTGAGCTGTTTTGATTCAATAGTCTGGTTATTATCTCTTATACTTTTTTTAGGATTGAAGTTATTAAACAGAATCATGTCATTCAATCTTAAGCTTTAAAGTCACAAGTGAAATTCTTTTCTATTGCATGATTATGATTGATTGAGAAGTCATTTGTTCTTATGAGATTCTGATGGTTTGTCCACCAGTAATAATTAGGTACAAATCCCTCTTCGTAAAAATCCCACCTAACTTGATCCACATACTTGAAAACTTTACACTTACACTTAACACAAGGACATCTTAACAATTCACCTTGTTTTGCAAACTTTTGTTGACCAAATGACATATTATAAAAAATCATACACTCTTTCTCTAAAATAATTTGTGAGATGTCTATTAGCATTCAATCTTTGATACATCCACTTTCAATATTCACTCATATTTTCACTTTGTGGCTCCTTCCGTTCAAGCTATATCCCACATTCTTTACACCTCTGTTGTGTTCCAGCCTAATTTCAACTTTGTTCTATCTTTGTTCCAAAACATAAAATAACATGGGAAAATGAGACAAATTAAAGTTTAAGGGAAAAGTGAAAAGTAAGTTGAGAGAAAGACAACAAAATTAAGGTGGAGGCAAAATAAAATTGAGAAAATTTTCTTTCAATGAAATACAACTAAATTATTATCTGTTAGTTTTTTAAAAACTATTTTATTTCAAATTTAATATTATTTACATGTTAGTTAATTTTAAAATATTAAAATTATTATTATTATTATTTTATTTAGTTGGTGTTATCTTTATATATATATATATATATATATATATATTCTAATTTTCTTATTTGTATTGATTAAAATTTATTTACTACAACCCGTTAACATTAACTAAAAATAATAATACTTCGTTATTATTTAAAATATCGTCCAAGACGAGAAATGAATTTAATCTTAATAAAAAACTATTTTAGGTATTAATAATTTTATTTTGGGTTAGGAAAACTAAAATCTTTATAAAAGTTAAATTAGAGTGCTTAAATTGAGGTAAATAACTTAAATTTACAAATTAAGATACTTAGATTCATATATTAGAATGTTTAGATAGAGAAAAATCAAATATATTACAATCATCTTATATATTAACACAAATAAATTGATTCATAATTACAACTTTTTATAAACTTTAAATCTTAATTTTTTTTTCTCCCGAGTCTCAACTTCTTTCAATCTCCATTTATATTTCTTCCATTCGACAATGCACGCAACAATGTCATGTGGAATTAGAACCATTAATGTGAGGTAGACATAAACGAAATTAGGATTTTCAAATTTCATATTTTTTTCAATCCTTTAATCAAATTTAAAGAATAGAAATTAATGTGAATTGCGAAAGTTTAAGTTTTATTTAAGTGGGAACATGTTTTTCCTTTATGTAGTAACAAACTGCAAAAGTAAAAAAAAAAAATCATTAATCATAATTTATATTAAATGATGATCCAAAATTCATCATATTATAGTTTAATCCAATTAAATATAAAATTTTATACATAAAATCACTTCACTTATTATCAATTTAAATCTTAAACAAAATATCTACTTTAAGTTTATACATTTTTTGAAATATTAAAAATGTAAATGTAAAATGACACTTCCAAGTTCTAATTTTTTAAATTTTAATATTTGAAATAATTTAAAAAAATGTATTTTGTTAACTTATTTATAAATTTAACGTGACAAATAAACCTACATCTTTTAACTTAATATACTTTACATCTTTGTTAACTTCTTTATAAATTTAACGTGACAAATAAAATTTAAAAATTATAAGTGTTACTTTACATTTACATTTTCATTTAAAAATTTATAAGTTTTAAAATATAATTTTTTTATTAAAATTAAAAAATATAAAATAAAATTAATTTGAATATTTAAGTGGAATGATTTAATGAATAAATTCTAAAAAGTTATTTTGATATATATATACATATATATGTATGTATATATACATATATATATATATATATGTGTGTGTGTGTTAATATTAAATCAATATTTTAAATATTAGGACTAGATTGAATATAAGACACTGTCACATGACACTGACACCGTCATGTGAAACAATTTTTATTTGACATATGACCGTTTACATTTTTGAAAAAAAAATAAAAAGAAAATTCCACCTACTGACATGTAATATGTATGGACACAACTTTAATGTCAAACTCGACTAAAATAATCAAATTGAACCTTTCTAAAAAATATAAAGACTAAATTGAATCATAAAATAATAAGAACTAAAATCATTCTTAACATACCAATGAGAAAACAATAAATACAAATATTGTTAGAAAATATAAATGATTCATCTTTACTTTCAAATAAATCAATTTATCATTTTTAATAATAAAATAAATATAAATATTATTAACAACAATAAATATAAATATTCATTTTTGTAAATATAACTTTTGTTTGATTTCTAATTTCAATAAATACAATTTTTTAAATTAATTTTCTAAATATATCATCAATTACATTAAACTATAATAAATTTTCCAATTGGTATACACTAAAATTACAATATTAATATAATCTTTATTGATATAATTTTTTCAAATTTGTTTCCTTCTAAAGTGGGATAGAACATTCTATATTTATAGTTTAAATAAACTAATAAAATTTATTTTTTAAATATAACATTTTCATTATTAATTATCAATATTCTATTGATTTCAACTTTCCCTAATTTATTTATTTATTTAATATATATTTTTAAAAAGCCTTAATTTTAGAAAAACAGTTTGTACCCACAACTTAATTTCTTTTATAATATAACATATAAAATAAAATACCTAATGTTATGTTTAGTTAAACTAAATCAACAAATATTATACATTTTAAATTTAAATTTGAATCTTATAACGTTCAAATACCCTAATCTACATATATACAGTGGAGGATGAATATTTTGAAGTGTAATTATTAAAACAGAACCACATAATAAAAATTAGAATATAAGAATAGATTCAAATTTGTGAGCAAGCTTCACTCACTATGAGTTCCGCGTCGGATTAAGTTTAGAAAAGAAATCAATTTTTTGAATTAAACTAAATTTAAATCACTTAATTTGCACATTAGATGGATTTGAGCTAGGTTAAAAGTGAGTTGACTCATAATTAAAAATGACAAAAATAATTGTACTCGCGAATATATGCAATTTGCAATGAATAATTATTATCCGTGGATATTTATTACGCGCAGGTAACGAATAGCGGATATTTGAATACCTGTTTATAAAGGGATTTGGTGTGAGTATCATATTAACTGTACCTGCAAATATCAGTTATCAACAAAAAATTAAAATTAAAATTTAATTTATATTTTATTAAGTTAAATATAAATATAAATTCAATTTCTATTTTATTAGGTTAAATTTAATTAAAATTAAAATTAAAATTAAAATTAAAATTAAAATTAAAATTAAAATTAAAATTAAAATTAAAATTTAATTTATATTTAATTTAATTTATATATTATATTTTTAATTTTATTTAAAAAATTTATAAAATATGTATATTTTTTTAAATATTCGCAGATATATGGGTATCCAAGGGTACTGCGAATTTTTAAAAAATTTGTAGATATTTTTTAAATGGGTAAACATCTGGATAACGAGTGATTTTTTTTTGCGGATCAGATAACGGGTAAACACTATCTATATTCGACTCGACCCGTTGCCATCCTACTCATAACTCACCACCAACAACCCTTTCTTAAAATTTTACCATTTTTCATACATATTTTTTATTATAATTATTTACTAGTTCTAGTTAAGTAAGTTGATAATTTGATTTTTTTAAATACACAATGTTATTCAATAATATTTGTATAATTTTAAAGTTTAATTTATTTCTTTGTGTAAGTTAACACTTTATTTTTAACTATCTTTTATAATAATGTTTGATGAAATAGATTAACTTTGATTATAATTTATGAAAAAATAAATCAAATAATTTCACTTTTGTTAAATGAGTCTACTCGCAAATGTAACAACGGATGTTAAGTTATATTACAATTTTTTGAGTTAAATTGTATTTTACTTACTTAATGTATGAGTTAAAATATTCGAATGAGATTGAAAATGACTTGATCCATAACCCACAAATACAACTTTTTATTTATTATTTATTATTTTTTTTATAAGTTTTATATTATAATTATTTATTACTTTTAATTATATAATTGACAATTTGATATTTTTAAAGATTAAAATATTATTTAATCATATTTAAATCGTTTTTATGTTTAACTAATTTGTTTGTCTAATTATATATGTAAGTTGATACTACAATTTTCAATTAATATTTTGATTATAACTAACGTAAACACATTTTGTAACGCATTTTTTAAATATAAATAATATTATATTAGTAGATGATAATAGTATAATGTTATTAAATTAATATATAAAATAAATGTATATTTATTAAAATTAAAATAAAATGAATAGAGAGAATAGGTAAAAATAATCATTAATTTTAAAAAATTTAATAAATAATTATATTGTAAAGGACATATTTGGTATTATAAAATATGGATACAAAAGAGAAAATCCTATTTGTATATTGTTATAGATGTTTTACGAGACTATAATTTTAAATTAATATTTTTGTTATAATGTTTAGCGAAATAAATGAATATTTTGATTATACTGTTCTAAAAATAAGTCAAGTTAATCCACTGTTATAATATAAAATAAACTAAAAGGTAAAATATTATAAGTTAATCCACAAACTGTGATGGATCCAATGAAGTTATAAAATTATTGACTCAATAAAAAGAAAACTAAACTGGATTAATTCATTTTGAACTCAACATGTATGAATTTGGTTTCCGTTTTTATTTTATTTTTGAACAATTCTCATGATTTTTTTTAAACCTATAAATATCATATTGAATTGTCAAATCATAATTTTAAAATTACAAAATTAATTTGTGAATAAACATAACACAATCATGCAAATATGACTACATCTTATTTATAACGTTATTTATGATTTGAATTAAATTAAATTAAAAGATATAGTGTAAAATGATACGTGTGTTATATATATAATAATTTAATATTTAATTTCTATCCTTAATTATTAGTTCAAAAGAAAACTGTGCAATAAATAAAAAACACTACTGAAAATCATTAAAACAAATATTAATTATCAAAATATAAATAATATTAATGTCAGGTATTTAATTCTTTATTGAATGCAATTAAAAACATTGATTTTATTTTGAAAATTTAATTTTGATCCATGATTACGAAACTTCCTAATAATTTCTACTAAATAATATTTTTTACGGAATTATTTTAGCATGCAAATAAACAGATAAATATATAGATAGACATATAAAGGAAAAACATATACTCAAACTATTTAACATTGATATGCAATAACGTTATTATTCATCTAAAACAACCGTCTTTGGTAACCTACCTAACGGGTGAATAATTTCCAAATTATTATTATCCGACTTTTTTTTGTAAAACAAAATACACCAAAATAAATACAAAATCTTGTAGAAAATGAAAATGAAGATGATTCTCACACAATCTAATCCCTATTTTTTTTTTTACTTCTCTAGTGTTTTCGAATAAATAAATGAACTGATAATAATTCAGAGGCAATTAAGATAAAAAGTTAAAAGAACAAACAGATTAATTAATTAAGTAAAGTTGAGAATTAAATCAAACCCCACATAATGTAATTATTGTAATACCGTTTTCTATCTTTATACATTCATGCATACATGTGAATCGGCCAATTATCAGACTTTGTAACTGCAGTACAATGAAAAGTCAAAGAAAATATTTTAAAATTAAAAAAATTTGAATTGCATGAAACGGATATATTTTATTTAATTTTAAGAAAGGAAAAAAAAGAAACTGATAATTGGAAATAGAATAAAAAAAATTGTTGTAATATCGTTTTGGTGCGAATGAGGGCACACTTGCATTGCATGGTGTATAAATAAAACACAAAAGAAACAGTTTCTCACACAAACCCACACGTACACAACCAACAACAATAAACTCACCATTACCGCATTCTCTCTTTCAAAAGAAAAAAAAAGAAAAAGAAAAGAGAAGCAGAGATAACAAAAACCAAAAGAGGGTAACCCATATCTTCATCCACCTAATATACTCTCACGAACCGTTCTTTCTTCTTCTTCTTCTTCGTCTTCCCTTTGAACCCTAAATTTCTCCATCACGATGCTTTAGCCATACTTTCCTTCCGCTCACTCTTTCAAAGCCTCCTCCACCTTTTCCTCTTCCACCATTACGCATTTCCGGCTCATTCCTCACTCCTTCCTTCACGATCTTCACTTCGATCGCCCTCGCTTTTCGTCCCTACGCCCATCGCTCCCCGATCCTTCCATTTCCGCAGCTCGCCGGATCGATCTGTGAGGTTTATTTGCCTTCTATTTTTCTGCAGAGTTTGGAATATCTATGTTTTTTTATTTTATTTTATTTTAATTTGTGGACTTTTTTTTTTTGGTGTGAATCGGTTTGAGATAGATGTTGCCGGTGAGTGTGTGCGATGCGATGACGGTTTGGGGATATTTTTTTATTTTTTTTATTTTTGTGATTTTTTTTAAATATTTATGATTTTTTAATGATCGGATTGAAGATTTGTTGGTTTTTCTCCTTGAGTGTTCCATCTGGTTTGAGCTTTTTCGTTTTTAGTGGTGCCGGCGTTTCAGATGAAGCAATCGGTGGAGTTTGTTGGAATTTGTGTCATCTGTTTCGGTTGTTGATGTTAGGATAGGAACTTGTTTGTGTTTTATGTTTTTGATTCTTTTCTGTTCTTGGTTTTCTGTGAAATAGTTTAAGATATTGACCGACAATGATGATATAAGAGGTGAGCGTTGAATTTGGAATGCATAAAGTGACGGGTTTCTTTGTATGCTTTTAGGGACATTCTTTTGGTTGTGGAGTATATTTTGCTGAAAATGGAATCTTTTTTTTCTTGGTATCTACTGCTTTTTCAGTACGCTACTTTCTTTATGTTGTTATCTGATGGCTGACTGAGGCTGGTTCCTTAGATATTTTCTCGTCTTTATAATTTTTCAGTTGATCATGAGGAGGTTATGTTCTTGATGCTAAAAAGGTTTCTCAGTGAATGCTTTGAACTCATTTGTCTTTTTGCTTTGATTTTGTCATTGCAGAGGAATTTTACCATTCTTTGGGTGATACTCAAGTGGGCTATGATTTGAATGGGGAGAGGATGCCAGAGTTGAGAAGTGGAGCTAGAAGGTCGAAACGGCTTGGAGATCTTCAGCCTAGTCCACTGCCTGTTGAACAAGGAGAGAATTGGGCACAACCTGCTCAGAATCGAACTAGGAGGAGAGTTGGAGGTGGAAGAGGGAGAGGTGGTAATGCCACAGCTGTAGGCAAAGGGCCTTCACCAGCTGTACCCACAAGGCGAACTGCAGCTGGTAGAGGCCGTGGAGCAAGATTGATTGATCTGGACCCTGAACCTTGCGAAGTTTTACCTGAACCTGTTGCTTTAGGGGCTCCAGAACCCGTTTACAATCACGTAGAGGTAGTGGCCAATAATAACATTGCGATGGAGGGTGGAAGTGCAGATAAGGTGGCTGTAGCTGAGGAAGAACCCAGCACAACTCCTGTTCCTGAGAGGGTATACCCTTGTTGCATGTTACTTCTCGTGGATAGCGTTATTTACTTTTCCAAATATAATTTTGTTTTATTCATGGTGCTAACTTTAGTAACCATAGTTACAACTGGTATATTCTTTAATCTTAACAAGTATGCTGGTGCTGGATATAATGGTTATATTACAATATTTATTGCATTTCTTGCCTTTTTTGTTTTGTTGATGTGTTGAGTTAGTGTTAATTTGGCCGTTCAGGAGAAGATTTGAGTTTGGTAATAGATGTTTTCTTGTACATATTTAGAGTAACGTTTATTATGTTTCCCACTTATTCCAGACTGCATTGCAGTTATTGTTTTTAGTTAGATTTGGTAGTACCTTGTTACTTCATTTGAGGTGAATATTTTCTCATTAATTGCAGGTACAAGTTGGTAACTCTCCTATATATAAGATAGAAAGGAAATTGGGTAAGGGTGGTTTTGGTCAAGTTTATGTTGGTCGAAGGGTAAGTGGTGGCTCTGATCGAACAGGTCCTGATGCGGTTGAGGTATTACTTGGAATTTCAATCTCTCTAAGGATGTAATGAAGTAGTAGTGAGCCTATGCTGAATGATACATTCGTTTTTAATACTTTAACCTTCTTTACAGGTTGCACTTAAGTTTGAGCACAGAAACAGTAAGGGTTGCAATTATGGGCCTCCTTATGAGTGGCAAGTTTACAGGTGAGTAATCTGCCTTTTGTGTTAGAACATGATTATCAAGAAAATATATTTTTAGCTTCAATTGATCTAATGATACTATGTAATTCTCACTTTTATACTTTTTACATTGAAAAGTACTCTGAATGGCTGTTATGGAATTCCCTGGGTTCATTACAAGGGCCGACAAGGAGATTTCTACATTTTGGTAAGATATAGTTTGCAGTTTCCTATATCAGCATATATTGATTTGCTCTTTATTGTCTAAAGTAAACAATTTATTTCAGGTCATGGACATGCTTGGGCCCAGTCTTTGGGATGTATGGAATTCTCTTGGCCAATCGTAAGATTCGGATTCTCCCTTAATAGCCCAATTTACTTAAACACTTCCCACATTTGCCCATTAACGTTTTTGTTCTGAACAGAATGTCTCCTAGTATGGCCGCATGCATTGCCGTAGAGGCTATATCAATTCTGGAGAAGCTTCACTTGAAAGGGTAAATGCGTGTGATGTTTTTTCCGTCCTGTCTATCCTAAGATTCTCATTCATTTTGACTTTGTCATGACTAATGAATTTTTTTAATGAAACTCATACCATGGAATCAGGTTTGTTCATGGGGATGTGAAACCAGAAAACTTTCTGCTTGGCCAGCCCGGATCTGCTGATGATAAGAAACTATATCTTATTGATCTTGGTCTAGGTATTTTTGCTTTCAAACTGGTTGTTTTTGTTTTTGACTCTGTTTCACCTATAGTTCATAATTATTGGAGTTACTTGATATTTTCATGGCTCATCAATGTCCATGCCATGCATTTTTTTCAGCTTCTAGATGGAAAGATGCATCATCTGGTCTACATGTTGATTATGACCAGAGACCTGATATTTTCAGGTTTGTAAATGTTATGGGTCTCAAGCTTTTGTTTGTTTGGCTATATTTTGTTTTTACATATTTATAATATGCTTTTTTGTGCAGGGGAACGATAAGGTATGCTAGTGTACACGCACATTTGGGTAGGACTGGAAGTCGAAGGGATGATCTTGAGTCTCTGGCATACACACTAATATTTCTCATAAAAGGGAGATTACCATGGCAGGGTTATCAGGTGCTGTTCTTAGGATCTTGTTTTATGTTGATTCTTGCTTCTTAGAGGTTTCTTTTTATGTGATATAATTTCTCTCTATTGACCAAATGTACAGGGTGACAATAAAAGCTTTCTTGTTTGTAAGAAAAAGATGGCCACTTCCCCGGAGTTGATGTGTTGCTTCTGTCCTGCTCCATTTAAGCAGTTTCTTGAAGCTGTTACTAATATGAGATTTGATGAGGAGCCAAATTATTCCAAGCTTATATCATTTTTTGAAAGCTTGATTGAACCATGCACTCCGTTGAGACCTATCAGAATAGATGGAGCTTTAAAGGTGGCTGTTTTGATATTTCTCTTTTGGGTGTTAATAGAATATCATCTATTTTGATTGATTGCAGTGTGTATACAATTGCTAAACCTCTTGCATAAATAGGTTGGTCAAAAAAGAGGTAGGATGCTTATAAATCTTGAAGAAGATGAACAACCTAAGAAGAAAGTTAGATTGGGGAGTCCTGCTACTCAATGGATATCAGTGTATAATGCACGTCGTCCCATGAAGCAGAGGTAGTTATTACATCATCCTTTGTCTGGCTTTGTTCTTAATAATGTTCTAGATTATGTGTGAAGTCATAAAATTTTCTTGCTTTGATGTCCGAGCAGATGAGTTTTGTTGCTTGACTGGGGCGTTCTTTCTTTTCGCTTTTAAAAATGTGTCATGGTTCAGGAATTTTCCATTCCTGACTATTGGATTTGGGCTTCCCATAATTTGCTCACCTGTGAGGCCATATGAAGTCAGCTATATATCTATGCGTGTTGAAGTCTCAAATTCCTTCATTATGAAACTAGCCATCCTTTCAAACCTAGCGATAGAATGAAACAATATTGCCTAGTTGGCCAATGGTATCTGAAGCAGAATGCAAATATAGGAGTAAACAAACTAAGGAATCATTTTGCACGAAAGCAAAAGGTGCAACCTGACATTGTTCAGGAAAGCTGAATAATCTTGTGTTTGAGAACTAGTCTGAAGGACATTTTATAAATTAAACCTCGAAAATTTTACCCTGAATTTCATGGTCTCGAGTAAATATGATTCTTATACTGCTCCCCTATTCCCCAGTACAATTTAGAATTTTAGGAACTCTTAATCCATTAAATGAATTTACGTATTTTAAAACTACCTGATTTGTAACTACTTATCCCGGGTTCTGCTTACAATTTTAGTAACCTTTAGTTCTTTAAATGAACCTACTTATTATTACTTGATTTTAGGTTTATTGATTTTTTCTGTTTATATTGCTTTTATACTAGTTGCTTCCATTGCCACAAAAGCAGTAATGGCTTTTAATTACTATTATGTGTGGTAGTTATCTTGAAAGGACTAAACGTATACAAGATATGTCCAGCATAAGCATTGGCATATTCATTTAAAGAAAAAAGTGTTTACTTTTCTTGATCTTGTCTTAAATAACATTTTCTATGTTGTAGATATCACTATAATGTTGCAGACACTAGGCTCCGACAACATGTCGACAAGGGTATTGAGGATGGGTTGTATATAAGCTGTGTGGCCTCTGCAGCAAATTTATGGGCACTAATCATGGATGCAGGAACAGGTTTTTCTTCACAAGTTTATGAGTTATCTTTGGCCTTCCTGCACAAGGTGTGTTTTCTCTTCCTTGATTTATAATATATTTTATTTTTTGTTAAATAAAATAAATATGTATGAGTTAAATAATTGATGTCTTTGTGCTGAACTACTGGTATTTTGATCTTTTAGGATTGGATAATGGAGCAATGGGAGAAAAATTACTACATCAGTGCCATCGCTGGTGCAGTTAACGGGAGTTCCTTGGTTGTTATGTCTAAAGGTTTATATAATTTTATAACCGACTCCTCTTTCATACACTATTGATTAATTTACCTTGAAAAGCCTGACCTAAATCTTTATACTTTGCCATTGTTTACTTATCGTGGCCCGTTTGGCCACCATAACCCATGGCCCCCATTTTTGAATTTAAAGTATTGTCCCATTTTACAAACTTTTATGCAATAGGTGATTTTAACTTTTGAATATATTGTGTTTTTTGTTCGCATGGTGGTTGTGATGCTAATTATTGTGTCTCGAGTAATATTAACTTGCAAGGCTGCATTTACTGCAATGTGTTATTTTTAATATCAATTTGAGCTTCTCCTTGTATTGCATTATAGAAGACATTTATTATCCTTGGTCGCATGGTGGTTTTCATGCCATATGTTCCGTCTTTTTTAACCTATATGCAATTGAATTGCTACGTAATGAAAATGAACTTTTCTTGCAAACAACGTTAGTTAAAGAAGCTGACAAAAGAAGATTTTAAATTATTTTACAGTGGAGTTACTTTTGTTTTACCTCGTTTAGTTTATGGAATGAAAGAAATATCAACTGTTCTTCAAACTAAATGACTTTCTGTTTGTTATCTCGTGTTTGAATCCTTGCTTTAGGAACTCCTTATACGCAGCAGTCATACAAAGTCAGCGAATCATTTCCTTTCAAATGGATAAACAAGAAGTGGAAAGAAGGATTCCATGTTACCTCAATGACTACTGCTGGCAGCCGCTGGGGTGTCGTCATGTCCAGGAATTCTGGGTATTCTGATCAGGTATATAAATCTTTCACCACTAATTTTTGGTATTCGGTATTGTATGAATGTTTTAAACGCTGATTGTTGAATTTGTTTTCCGTTTGATGATGCAAGGTTGTGGAGATTGACTTTTTGTATCCAAGTGAAGGAATCCACCGTCGATGGGAGAATGGTTATCGGATTACTTCCATGGCTGCTACAAGTGACCAGGCAGCCTTCATACTGAGCATACCAAAGCGGAAATTGCTTGATGAAACTCAGGAGACGCTTCGTACATCTGCTTTTCCTAGTACCCATGTTAAGGTAATTTCCAGTTATATTAATTGTGTTTGGGATGTGTGCAGTTTTAGCATGCATGTTGGTGTTTGCGAATCCATATTTAGGTTTGATTATTTCTTAATTTAATTTAATTGGACAATCTTTATTATGAATATGGTTAAATTAGATCCAACATTGAAAACGCATAAAAATATCTGAAATTACAGTGATTTGTGAACCTTGTTCTTTTTAATTAAAAAAAAAGGAAATTAAAATCCTAACAGTTTTCTATGGTGTGCCACTGCTGTTCCTTTTTGGTTATCCTCTCGAGTTTTTTGGTACTCTTTCAATTTTTTTGATGGGGAATATTAACTTAGGAGGATCTGGAGAGTACTGATAGCTTTATTGAGAATGATCTTAACCTAGAGAACAACTTATCAAAATAATACAAAGATTTCTATAGGATTTTTTTGTGATGTGGTACTGCTTTGATTCTGTAGGATTTGCCCCCGCTAGGTATTGATATATAGTTTGATGTTTTTGCAGGAAAAATGGGCCAAGAATCTCTACATTGCCTCTATATGTTATGGGCGAACTGTTTGCTAGCTTCTGTGAACATTTGCTTGTATCCCTGAAAAACGAGGCAAAATTATTATGATGAGAATATTTTCATGATTATTAAGTTGGAATGGGTAGGTTTGCTTTTGACCCCATAATCCATTCACATAATTCCCTTCCATATAAAAATTTCGTTTAATTGTATAAAGAAAGAAAAAAGTTAAGGAGAAAGTCAGAATTATGCTGGTGAGAGCATGTTCCCCAACCAACCCGAGCCAATGGTTTACCTTGGCCATGTTTGATGGTGGTGGTTTAAACAATTTAAGATTTTGTATGTAATGGTATAAATTTTTACCAGCGTCAAACTTAACAATGAATTCTAAGACAAATAATGATTTCTAGATTTGCAGAGTAAGTCTTTGCGATCCTGGTCGTAGTGGTGGTCGGTATGCACACTCTAAACGACATAATAATCGATGGGGGTCACTTAGTGCTCCATAGACTTTTTCTTTTGAGTAGTCCTTGTGATTTTTGTGTTAGACTGTTGGTAATGGACTATGGTGGAACCTACCTGCGTTTCAACCCCAGTTATATTTTAACGATCAAGAAGCAACATTATGAAACTTTTAATCTTCTATCTCTTTCCTCTTTACTTTCTGTCTTTCTATCTCTATAATTAGTTAGTTAATCTTATAATACATCTTTCTAAGTTGTTACAAGCATTCTCTTCACATTTACCTATATCCAGAGCCACACCCTCCACTTTGGTACCATCAATCTCCCTTTCCACCACTTATTTTCTCCTTCCTCATCAAACCCTTTGCTTTCTGATATGATACTTAAACGCTTCATAAACACAGGCGTATTAATATGCATTTAGAATCTTAAATTGGACACAGAATAAGAACAACAATAGAATATAGAACTTGAACAAGAAAAGGAACTATCAGCATATGACCCAGTGAATAAAAGAAAATAAGGTAATGATAACTATATGCTTCCCCATAGAATGATGTGCTATTTGTAAAAGAGAATTTTATGCTTCATAGAAAAGCTTTAAGTGTTGAATCGTTGATTGACTTTTAGAAATCACGATAAAACTATAAGAATGTTTCTTTTCACACACAGTGTCGAAAATACTATCAATTCTATATATCTCAAAAGTGTTTTTATAAATGCTAGATATGACTATGTATGCGACAAATTATCATCAAATTCAAATTACAAATATATGAAATTAAATCCTATATTTCCCCAACGATAAAGGAGAAGGAAAATTTGAACTTTAATAATTCAAGTCCCTTGTGAAAAAAGTGCACATTATATCATTTCAAGAGTGATACATAGTGAATTGAGTGTGTAAATTTTTATTGTGATTGGAGAGGTCCGTATTTCTTTTATTACTTCTAATCATTTTCTTTGTTTCTTTGCGTTATTTTGTTTTACTAATCTTGCTTTGTAGAAAAATGTTTTACTAATTCTTCTTCTCCATTTTAATAAGATTGATTAATTTAATTAATTGGTTTTACCCAATCTTAGTTTTGGATGTGATAAACTCAAACCTTGATTTTATAATTTTTAACTAAGGTTAAAAAACCAGTTTTGTCAGGATTTAGGTTAAAACATTGGTAACGTTGGTTTCTATGAATAGGGATAAGAACTATATGTTTAAGTCTCCAACATGTTGATTTAGAATTTCTCTACAAAGAAGTTATTATTAAATAAATCAGGGAATCATTGAGCAATCAAAATTATTGAATAATGATTCAAGAGAATTCCTTGTATAAGGTTAGTGAAATAAATTTTCCATGTCTTTTATTTATTTGGATTTCTTTTACTTAATAATTCTCTTAATTATTTGGGGAAAAATTATTATTCGGTCATCTTATTTTATTTGTTTGAACGATTCAATTAAGTTTCTTAATTTTCATTTGATAGAATTAGGTATTTTTCGTTAGTTTGGTGTCAACGCCAAATCATTCGTAGTAACTTTTATATACTTATTTTTTCGCTTTACATTTTTTATTAGTTTTTTGGCCATGTGTCATATCTTTGTAGCGTCACGTGACACTGGTAGTATCACATGATAATGCTACATGTCTATATAGTGCCACATGTCTGTATAGTGTCATGTTAGTGTTAGTGTCACATGAGTTTTATATTCAATTTAGTCTTTATATTTAAAATTTTGAATCAATTGAGTCTCAATTATTTTATAATGAACTCTTTCCAAAATGAGACTAAATTAATAGTTAAGCCTAATTACAATTTATATATACATATTTTTTAAATTTATACATAAAATCACTTCACTTATTATCAATTTAAATCTTAAACAAAATATCTACTTTAAGCTTATAAATTTTTTAAAATATTAAAAATGTAAATGTAAAATGACACTTCTGATTTTTTAAATTTTAATATTTGAAATTGTAAGACCCACTTTTTCTACTCCTTATATTTAAGGGGTTTGCCCTAATTAGTTGGGTCTAAGGTCATAGGGTGCCCAAAACCCCAAAACCAGCCCTAACCCCCCTTATTCTGCACTTTTCAAAAAAAATAGTTTCTCATCCCTTCTCCCCTTGCTGCTACGTGAGCTTTGCTAGGGTTTTGCTCCCACTCTTCATTGAGCTAGAAGAACCCCATTTTATTCCACGTAAGTTGCTTCTCAACCCGTACCTTCTCTTTTCTAAGCTCTATTTCGTGATTTCCAACAGAGGTGCACGTTGATAACCTCGTTTTTAATCTGTACCACTGTTCCCAACTCTCGAATATGCTCCTGGAGCTGTTGTGCTCGTTGGCTTAGGTGTCAGTGTCTTTGGCTAGCATTTTTCAGGCGAGGGAAGCTAGGGTTCCGCTATTTTAAGTCATTTTCGCATGCTTGGCCTGTTTTACATTATGGGTGCTTGATTCATGTTGTCTGTCGTATGAAAATACATTGCTTGTGCTATTAATGTGATTGAATCTGGCTTGGTACACTTGAGAGCAGGGAAGGTTCTGCTGATCTCGTCCAGGCGAGCTGTTGGTCGCTCAAAATGAAAAGCTCTCGCTTAAGCGAGGAGCTATCGCTTAAGCGAGAACAACTGCAACCCACTTTTCTCTCTGGTTCGAGAGCTCGCCTAAGCGAAGAGCGAGAGTAGTCTCGCCTGAGCGAGATGGGCTAGCTTGAGCGAGACCTCGACGTGTCCTCTGTATGCAGTCTCGCCCAAGCGAAAGCTCTTTAGCCTGAGCGAGATTGACAGAGTTTGTTGGATACATGTATGTTTCACATGATCAAATGATTTATTGCTTTAAACAGTTCAAGTATGATGCCTTGTATGTTCTATATGATATATTGGGATCTGGAATTGATGAGCTTAGCATGATATGTGTATGAAACATGATTGGATGGTTGGTTGTACATTGGCATGAGATTGGTATGCATGATAATTCTATGTTGGGTTGATGATGCATGATTTTGGTATGGTTTAGGATGTAATTCCACGAAGGTTTCATGGTGGTGCTTCATGGTCAGCACGTAATTCCATGAATCTTTTGGTGAGATCTCATAGTGGTGCCTCATGGTCAGAACATAATTCCACGATGGTTTCGTGGTGGTGTCTCATGGTCAGGACGTAATTGCATGACCCTTGTTAGTGGGAGCTCATGGTGGTGCCTCATGGTTAGGACGTAATTCCACGAAGGTTTAGTGGTGGTGCCTCATTATATAATTTACTAAGGATTCAAGTAAAGATTACATTCTGAAACTCTAAGGAGTTAGTTAGTCTCATGTAGAGCGTACTGACTCAAGTGGTGAGAGTAACAAGAGGCCATAATCTTTGGCAGGATAATGACTTTAGATGTTTGAAGGCTAACCTTATGCGTGGTAGGGTGAAACTCATTGGCAATTGGCTCTGCAGAGTAATAGAGGCTACCACAACTGCAACCATCCAGTGAATCCGACTGATTATATGTATCCGGATAATTGAGTCTTAGTGTCTTGTTTGTTGGTCATCACATGCTTGGTTGATTTATGTATCTTTGACTTTTAAGTTGCATGCTCAATTGTATGATAAACCTTTTTCCACTCTAGCTTACCCTTTTTGTTTGCTTGTGTGTCTCGTGTGTGGTTTTCTCCTTTTAGATGATCATCAATTTATTGATATGAGCAGATGTGGGAACTCCTGGTGATCGTAGTGGCGACGGGGATGCTGCATCTTAGTTGGACATGGTTTAATTTTGGGCCGCTGCTGAGCCCACGTTGAAGAGCCATTATTATATTGTAATATCTTGCTTATGAGCAAGCTTTTGGTCATCTGTCGAATCTTTCTGTTTTGGGTTAAGGGTACATTGGGGTGCCTTGGTTTCCTTCATTGAATACTTGAATGACTATGAAATCCTTATACTTTAAGTCTCGTGTCCTTGGATATTATAATATGTACGATGTTTTCTTTGAATAGATTTATCTATTAAATTGGGACGTTACATTTATGGTATTTGAGCAGTTCGTCCTTAGGATGACCTGAGGGTTATGGGTTGGTCATGTCCCATGGGCTTGAGTATTCAAGTTTAGTCGAGTTTATTGGTAAAACCAAAAGTTTTGAGAATAGAAAACGTCTTGATAAAGTAACGAGAGTGCACACTCATGACTAGATCAGAGATAGTTTTTTCTTTCTTAATTCTAATGGTTTGGGGAAAGAAGAGTGAAAAAAAAGGTTCTACAGTCATTAGTTGTTCGAGTTTTCTTTGTATGCCTATGCTTGTCATGTTTGCACCTCTGTGGTTTGTGTTTAGTGTCTATAATGGTAGAGGAATGCAGATTCAGGCTCAACTTGACCTACTTACCCTTACAAGGATTGGTAGGGCCTATGAGACAATCTTTTGTCTCAAAGATGTGAAGATGTAGAGGGTTGTATATCGGTAGATGATGAAAGCTGAGTATTGGTTTAGAGGGCTGAGAAATGATGTTGAAAGTTAAGAAGCAACGCTTTGGGCTGAGGGAGCTGCAAGATCAGGTTCTAAGATCATATACCACAAGTTTTACAAGAAGAGTTGAGTTCAAATATTAGTATAAGAGGAGATATCGGTGCGTGCTCGTGTAGTAAGGTTTGAGAAATCAACTTGGTTTTACATCTTGACAATGTCTGAGGTTTGAAGTGGAACATTGTGGAAGGTTTGAGGTTAAGGGTAGAGACCATGAAGTATAGGAAAAGCAAATATGTAGTTGGAGGCTTATATAAGGCAGAGCTTTGAAGATCAGTCAAGTATGATGATGTTATATGAGGAGGAAGTATATTAGGGGTTATATACCAGATCAATATCAGTAAGAAGTAGTTGGATCTTCTCAGCAATAGTAGTTATCCAAGTCAAGAGTAGAATGAATGTTCTAGGTAAGGTGGCTCACAAAAGAGAAAGGTTTGACCTTGGATATGATATGGACGGTTTCAAGTATCAGAAGAAGAAGCACATAGTTAAGTTTATTCTTGTGGGGGAAGGATAGTTAGTAATGTCACATCACATGGAAAGAGGAAAGGAAACAAAAGTTTTGAGTAGCTAAGAGAGTGTTTGCGATGATTGGTACTAAAGTGGTTAGCATAGATGATCTAATTCAAAAGATACATGTTACAAAGGTGGTGATTAGATTATGATTTTTGGTTTTGCTTAGGGTTGTATACGCCTTTATGTCGCCAGTATGGTAAAGGAGTCATGGTTGTCTGCAAAAAGGAGCTGAGGTTGAGATGGTGGTTTTTGCTACAATTGCGGCCAAGTGAAGATTCGCTCAAGTGTGTTCGTGCTTTCGTGGTGATAAAAGTATTTAAATTCAAACCCAATTTGAATTGTTTCCTTTGCAAGGTTAGGACATAATCTCAATGGTGAATTGATTGTTTTCTCAATCTCATTTTGATGAGCTGGGACAACTAATGAGGTAGTGTTCTTTGATTAAAAGAGATAAGTCAGTGGTTGCATATGAAGTATGGATCAAGCTAAATGGTGGGGGCATAGTTTCACATGAATCAAAGTCTACTGACAAAGGAAAGTGAACAATGAAGCAAAGGATCTCAGTGGTAGAAGAGTTTATAGACGTGTTCTGAAGCAAGTACTAGAATTTTAACCTTGGAGTGGTGGAGTTCAGTTTTGCATTGGTGTTTGAAGAAGAACTTGTGCCAATAGTTCCTAATTGGATGGTTCCTACTGAGAGTTTGAAGTAAATAAGGAAGTGGAGGAGGTGTTGGAGAAGTAGTGGCTTATACTAAGTATAATCACAAGAATGACTATAAGTTTGGTGAATCTTGGAGGAGAAGTTCTGGTATGTCAAATCATTCAAGTGTAAGTCTTGGCAGAGAGAGAAATTGCTATTAGAAAATTTGGTTCTAAAGAGTGAGTGCAATTTTGAGAAAAAGGAATGTTAAGGCTATCAATAAAAAGGAGAGTTTCACGAGTTTTGTAGGTTTTATAGAAGTTTCTCAAAGGTGAGTGTTTCCTTGTCATAGTAGACACGAAAGGATTATCCTTTTTAAGTAAACGAAGAAGTAAGTTGTGTATGGATCAGAGTAGTGCAACACAAAGATGGTAGATAATGCTTATCAAGGGTAAGAGATGCATGAGATGGACTATCTTACTCATGACCTGATGGTTAATGCAGTAGCGAGTTCTATAAACACAACAAAGGTGTCGTTTGTATGATGATTAGTTAATGTGGTTCAGTGATCATCTAGAGCAGGAAACATGAAGTTGCACAAGGGAATTTCGACACAAGAAGTACGAGATGAAAAAAACTATGGTTTTAAGAAGAGGTACCGACCTTGAAGTGAGGAAGTGAGAATAGATGCTTAACCAAAAAAGGGGTTCAAGACCTTGGTTTGTTGAGGTATGAGTAAGAATTTGTGAAGTATAAGAATCTGAGTTGGGAAGTAGAGTGGTGAAGAGGTTTCATTAGTGTAAGTCACTTGACTAGAACGAGTGAGTTTCTCAAAATGGTTGGGAAAAGGCAAATTGGACAATCCTAGTTTGAGATGCAACATAGAGTTACTAGGTACAGACCATACTAGAGATTTCAAGTTGAGAAAATATGTGATTCTAAAGAGATAGTGGAGAAATATTTACAGGGTAGTAGTTTTATAGATGTAGAGGAAGTGTCAAAATTTGGTATTGTCGTTGTAATAGTTGAAAAACCCGGTCTGGAAGTGAGGTAACATTGTTATGGAATTTGTTACTCACTGGTCAAAGTCAACAAAAGAAGCATGATGTTGCTAAGACAGTGGTGGATAGGGTGGTCAAGAATGCTTACTTCTTGTGGGTATGTCATGGAGTCGTGTGTGATCAAGTTAGGTGGACAGTACTTCAAGGAAGGGATTAGGTGATGTCAAGTGATAACAAACATGTTTTAGATTGAGACCCGATGCTATCTTCAGATTTTGGTAAAAAGCCTACAAGAAGTAATAGAGAGCATAGTTTTCTTTCTACCTAATGAGTGAATTTTCGGGATCGAAAATTTTGTTGTTGAGGAGGTTGTAAGACCCTCTTTTTATGATTTAAAAAGGCTTTGGGTCTGGCCTTACTAGAGGGCCCAGGGTCAGCCCACTAGGGACCTCCAGAACCCCCTTTCCAACCACTAACTCTCAATTCTATCTCCTTTACAAAAAAACAGTCCACCCCTTTTCTCCCTTGTTTGAAACAGAAGCTTTGCTAGGGCACAACAATATCCTCCTTTGAGCTTATTGAACGTTATCCTCCGCATAAGTAAAACTCTAAAATCATGCTCTGCTAGGGTCTCCCTTGAGCTTCAATTCCACTTTAACCTCTGCTAGGGTCTTAGTTTTCACCTCCTTTAGTTCTGTTTTCCAGCTTCGTAAGCTGTAATCGTGTCATAGTGCTATTCTTTTGGGGCTTGTTCGTGGGTTAACACTTGTTAAGGTAAGAGAAGCTAGAACTCCTTTTTCTTTGAAATACAGTGTACTTATATTCGTTATGGAATGTGCTGAGTATGTTTGATTGAAGATTGTATTGAATGGGGATGAATTTCATGTTTGGGTATCTATGGGTTAGAGAATTTTAGGCAGTTTAGAATACAATTGGAATGAGAGATATTGATTGTTGCAATTGTTCAGTTTGGTATCATCTATAAACCACTTTGAAATAAGTTTGAGAAGATAAAATTGCTAGATACCAAATTGTGTAGTGTAACATGTCAAAATCTCACAACCAAGAAGCATATGGTGTGGCGCTACTCATTTTTCTACACTATACACTTTTTGTAAAATGAAGGTTCCTACTTTTTTAACCGTTGGATCGAGCTTAAATTTTAACAGTTGATCCGTAACACATGGTTCTTGACTTTGACCGATTGGATCTTGAATCGAAGCTCTATAATGAGAACAATATTTATCACAAGGTCCCTGTAGTTTGGTTGTTGACAACATTGACCTTTGTTGCTTGTTTGGTGCATAACTTTCTCTATAGTTATTCAATTAAGTTGGTTCTTATTGCATTTGGTTCTTGATTCAATAATATTTAATTTGAATATAAATAAATTTTTTTTGGAGTTTTACACAAGCTGTAGTTTTATTTCTAAAATCCCAAATCGTTTGCCTAATGTGTTGTTAAGTTGCATTGGATAAAAGTTATAAGAATTAGTTATTTTCCAAGAGAGACATATGTTGTATGATTTTTACTATGTGTTTTCAAATGCTTGTCTAAGAATATAGGAGATTCTATGGGGAAAATCCCATTTGATTTAATTAGTAGTGTGATCATTGATGTAAAGAGTTAGTATTGAAGGTTTATCCTGATACTCTAATGTTCATTCAAGACTCATATAGAGTGGAATGAGTCATGTGGTGAGAGGGGCATGATGTCCTATCTTTAAGAACAACCACAAGGTTCTTATGACGGTTAAAGGGACTAACCTTGTGTGGTAGGCTGAAACTCATTGACAATGACTTTGCAGGTAGTAGAGGCCACCACAAGTGCAAAAACCACCAAGAATCATACATCAATGTCTAGATCCAGATAATTGAGTTTAGAGTGTTATCTTGTGTGATGAGTTAGTTGATATTGCTTTGCTTGGTGTAATTGGTGCATTGTTCTGCAATTCTTTTGAGTGTTATATATATATATATATATATGTGTGTGTGTGTGTGTGTGTATGTGTGTTTGTGTGTGTGTGTATTTCTTTTTCTTTTTGCAACTAGCTTACCCTTTCTCTTTGTGTTTGCTTCTTGTTTGGTTTTTCTTTTTGCAATGATCACCAATCTTGGTGTGAGCAGATGTGGAAACTTCTAGTGATCGTGCGGATGGCAAAGACGATGGTGTTTAGTGTAGGCATGTTTGTTAACTTTCTTTAGAGCCCCTTTTAGAACTTTAATTTTGTAATTTCTTGCTCTGTGAGCAATCCTTTTGGACAATTATTTAATGTTTAAGTTCTGCTTGTAGCATTGTTTTGTGCCTATGGTACCACTGCTTTCGTATATTTTGGATAACTGTAGAAGGTTGATTCTCATATACATCAGTCGCGTGCTCTAATTTATATTATAATATGAAATGTCTTATCTTAATAGTTTTATACTACTAAATGGGATGTTATAGAAATAATTTAAAAAAAATGTATTTTGTTAACTTATTTATAAATTTAATGTGACAAATAAACTTGCATCTTTTAACTTAATATGCTTTACATCTTTGTTAACTTTATAAATTTAATGTGACAAGTATAAAAATTTAAAAATTATAAGTGTTACTTTACATTTACATTTTCATTTAAAAAAATTTATAAGTTTTAAAATATGAATTTTTTAATTAAAATTAAAAATGTAAAAAATAATAATTTGAATATTTAAGTGGAATGATTTAATGAATGGATTCTAAAAAGTTATTTTGATTTAGTGGAATGATTTAATGAATGAATTCTAAGACCCTTGAATCATACAAGAATCAATACAAGCATAACAATACCACCTTTATAGACCTGGAAAACCATTAGGAACCACCCATAAACTTGAGAAAGATCAAACTTGAATGAAGGTTCTCCCTAGCCTACCAAACCTCTTCCTCCAAGTTTCAAAACTAAGCAAAAATTGCTCCAAGAAAGATCTAAGAGCAATCTCCAATGGCTGCACTTTTGTATGATCAAGAGAGTAGAGAGAGAAAGGGGGAGTTTTCCACAGAATATCCAATGATTTCGCGCTCAAAATGGTAAGTCTACCCTTCTCTCGAGAAAAATAGAACTTATAGTCAAATTGTTAAGAAATTCAACAGGTTGATATTCCAATCAATCGATTGATTTCACTTAACTTAAGTTAAATCAATCGATTAAAAAATAAATCAATTGATTGAATATGTAACAATCACTACAACAATTTATAGTTTAGACCACACTAAAATAGACAACAGCTAAATAAATGTAGCCTAAACATATAATAAACAACATTTTTATAAATGATGTATAAATATCATGAAAGTCCATGATTATATAATTGTTGCTTTAAACTATGTGGGCAAAACTAGTAAAAATGTGGTCTAAAAACATAGGTAAGGTATAAAATCAACATGTAAAATTGTTGTTTATTGTGAGAATTTTAAGCAACGGTTTTAAAAATATTGTCATACTAAAAACCGTTGTCTATTACCTATAGCTACACTCACCTATACCACGCTTAAAAAATTGTAGTCTAATCTTTAGACCATGGTTTTTATAATTTATATCATAATTTTATGTTGTTGTCTAAAGTGATTTTTGTTGTAGTGAAATACTCATTTTCGATTAAAGTAAAACTCTTAGAGTAACATAATTATGAAAATAAGTATAATTCTTACAACTTAGTATATCATTATAGTATAACAAATAAATAAGAAACATCATGGATATTGTGTAAACCATGAGAGTAAAGGAGTAAAAGGGTACAACAAACCAATGGTTCTTTTTTGTTATTAAATTTTGTTCTTACTTAAGTTGGTTCCCACTCAAACAACAATAAAAGAAAATAGTTAAGAACCAAATCACAGTTTATACTCATCAATAAAGTATTTATCAACAAAATACAACATGTGAAATAGAGTATATATTATAAAGGATTATGAATAATGTGTTATTAAAATTATGAAACTTTCAAATTGATCACTAAAAAAAAATTGCACTTACCTACGCCAAAAATTCGTGGGTAATGGAAAAAATCCGTGAATTTTTGGTCCGTGAGAAATGTCAATATGTGGGTAATACATACGGATAACCATCCGTGGGTAATTTTCTACCACTCAAATTTCATGGGTAGTACAAATGGACCACCATCTGTGGATAAGTTCCTTCAACTCTACCTTTTGTGGGTAATATTGATGGACCATTATCCGTGGATAATTTTCCACCATTTGATCTATGGGTAAAATTGAGTGTTGGGCATACTTCAAGAACCCTATTTACATCATATTCATAGATTTTATGTCACCTTATGAAAAATACAAGACAAAGGATTATGCCTCATAATTGTACGTTGAGTCATTGAATTAATTCACCCAGTGTTAACTTTCACAACTAACTTTCCATTCCTACTACCAAACTTTATCAACAAAACTTTCATTTTATAGCTACTAAATACCTCACATATTTACAAAAAATTGTTTCACCTAACCTTTAGTTGTTTACAAGTTGCCTCATCACACCAATCAATCTTAACATTTAGTTGTTTACCAGTAGCCCCCACAAGATGCCCTCAAAATGCAATAGTAAAAGAAGCTTTATTACTTTAGCATTGAATCAGTCATATAGTCTTTAATAAGGTTCTTGTTTATTTGCTAATTTGTTGTCCTGTTGTGTACCTTAACTCCTCTGTGTTCCTTCTTAAACATGTTGAACTTTTTCTTTTCTATGGTAATAGTTTTCAAAGACTTGCTTAGAGACTAGACCTGAACAAAACTAAAAAGAATATGCATATTAGGAATATGTACTAGAGCCAAGAAAGTGTTATATTGAAAGAAATTGTTGTGAAAAAGATTATAAGCAAACACAACAACAAGTTATATATATATATATATATATATATATATATATATATATATATATATATATATATATATAACACCCCTTCACTTAACAAAATATAAGTAACACAATATTAAGTATATTCCAATTACTTATAGCCCAATACTCAGTGGCAAACTTGGACAAAAAAATTAGGGGGTGCCAAATTAGATTTTTTATATATAATTTTTTTTTAGTTAAAAGAAACTCTTCATTTTCTCTACTTAAAACAAGCACACATAATAGTAGAATCCAAAACAAATGACTATCATTCACTATTATATCATGATACCAAACCATAAATACCATTTTAGATAAGTCATTCGTACCTCATTAATTTTATTTGGTGGGTTTGTTGTCAAATTTGAGGATGCTTTTCCCGGATCACATTGTAATGAATTTTGAAATTTATTATATGCAACTCTAGAAACTTTATATATTTGTTTTTCATTGTCTTGAATTCATGATTCTCATGTGAAATTTCCTAAGTTTAGTTAGCGTAGATGCATCTTTTTTCATCTTTATCACAAACTTCCTCTTTAAAAAAAAAATCATTTTTTTGCTCTTTATCATAATCTTTCTAATATAAATTTATCACCTCTCACCTATCTAGAAAAAGATAAAGTTTATCTTTATAAATCACAATTATCACATTGCAAAACATAACAAAACTCATACCACTTTAATTAAATAAGCAACAATATATAAATTCAAAACTTTTAAAAATTTATACGCAGCGGAAAACATAAAATCCCTAAATTTCATAATTGATTATATTAATTTGGGAAAAATTATAATTAGGTTCATACCAATTTCATAAAGGAATACCTAAAATCATAATTAGGGTTTATACTAATTTGGGAGAAACATCCTAAGAAGAATCATAAATCTAACGTACATAAATTATAATGATACTAACCTTGATATGTGAGAGATCATGCGAGAATGTATACTTCAATTTCAACCTATGTGTTCCCCAATCTCTATTTTTCAATCTATCTCTTTGTATTTCTTTATCCTCATACACTTTCATGATAACTTACATGGTGAAAAATTTAATAGCTAAAAATACCATAATCTCTTTTATAAACCAATGTCTCCTTTAAATTTTTTATTTTATCATTATTTTATTTTTATTATAATTTTCCATAATATAAACTTAATATAAACTTAATATAAATAATATAATAATATAATTTTAAAAAATATACAATACATATAAAAAATAAATTCCAAAAATTTCGGGAGTCACATGCTACAACAATACCTAAGAGAATAACCAAATTTACCATAGTATTTATTTGTTAAAGACCATAAGTACCCTCCACAAAGGATATTTTAGATAAGACTATAAACTATGAAGTTTTCCTTACAATTTATTCAAACAAAGCTTTTATATGATTACGAGTTAATCATGCACCGAAATCTAAAATTTCAAAGTCTGGACAAATATGCGGCATTAATAAAGAAGTTGCAAAATTAAAAGTTGAAAAAAAATATTGATTCATGCTTTCCAAAAGAACATCGTTCATTAAAAAGTAAAATAAAAAATTATATTTTTTAAGATACTACAAAAAGCTAATTAATATTTAGACAATAGTTTTACCTTAATCAGAGGCTACAATGAGTCTATCATCATAATAAGTCTTTCACCAGTGTATGAAAGCTGAAAGATAAATAAAAAATTGTTTATGAACACATAAATACATCAGTAAAGAAAAAACATAATAATGATACTGGATCACCTTCACTTGCTTAACATGTGGTATTTGCACAATAAATTTCCCAATGTCTGTCACCAATTGATTTAGATAGGCACAATCCATCAGGCCAACAGAAAGCACAAAGGTAATGGCATCATACCTCATTGCCCCTGTATGCATTGTACGAGGCTTTAAATAATTAAATAAATTATTATTTAATAAATACGGATAGAGAGAACCTTTATGACATTTAATACTAGGATTTGTGATGTGGAATAGTATTAGCTCAAATGGTTGAGAGTATTTAGTTATTATGAAAAGACTTGGGTTTAAGTCTTATATATATCATTTGTGTGTTATTTTAAATGGTTTATTTTTTTAATAATATGTTTGATCATGATGAGTGATAATATAATCCTAGATGTATAAGAATTATCATGAAACATGAATTGGTTAATTGGTTGTGAATTGGTTGGTATTGGTGTGGTTGTGTATTTGAACCTTGACTTATGCAAATTAAGTTCTTTTTTTTTTCAAATTTCTTTTTGGCAAGAATGAAAAGGGATAAGAAAACCCTACCCTTCTAAAAGAACATTTAGAAGAGCTGGAAAATACCATAAAACAAAAATTGAATGATCATTAAGCTCTTTTTAATGAAAATTTCGTTTTACTCATTAAGGTCATTAAAATTAGGGTTGTTAGGTGAGAATAATAGTGAGTTAAAGGGGAGGTAGAGTCCTTTTTTATATCCTTAATCAATCTACACCGAAAAAGAGAGCTAAGAGGGATTTTGGAAGTCTAATGACGTGGGAAAAATGGAAGGAGTCAAGAAGTGGGACTTTCGCTACCATCAAGGATTATAAGTCTTGCAATTGGAAGCAAGGAATCCAGGTTAGGGGAGTTGAACCCGTACGTTTGATGTTAATTTATTGTACATAATTGATTGTTGGACTGTGATATATTGCTTGCCTGTTTTCTATTTGATTTCTGGAATTTTTTCCAAAAACCGCCAAGCGACATTGAACACCCACCAAGTGACACATGTGTTTATGCCTATTTTCTGGGTTTCTATTAGAAACCGTTTGGCGGCATGAACAGCCCGCCAGGCGACACAGCCTGTTCAACCCAAATTTATGGATTTAGGAATGAACTGTTTGGTGACAATAAACGCCCGCCAAGCGATGTGAGCAAGTTTGGCTCGTTATTGGTATGTTTGGGGTTCTAGGTTATTTTGATCAGAGAAAATGGATCCTTATATGATAATGGGAGGTCGGATATTGATAATTGTCGTAATGGGATGTAAATTGAGGTGATTGAGTGAAATTGACATGAATGTATTTTATGGTTTGGAAAATTGGGGATTTGGATTTAGGAATGATTAATGTCAAATTACATTGAGAATCTTAGCGTTGCATTTGATTTGATATTAATTATTGTTGGTGGTATGATTGCTTGTTGAGTAGTGGAACTGATCGGAGTACTGTGCTTTGGATTTTGGAGCTTCGCGAATGCAGAAAAATTCTAGGTTTTACCCAGAATTATATGCACCGCCTGGTGGCACATACATTACCACCAGGCGCCAACACAATGAAATTGGCACTGCACGGCTGAGAGATACATTTGTGGGTGCGGGATCCTATTGGGTCAATTTATCTATGGAGGAGGTTGAGAGAATTAGTAGATAAAAAGCTGGTGTGGTCGTATATGCATGAATTAAGGGTAGGAAATAATTCTAGCGTGGTTTGGTAATTGGAAGAATTATATATGAGAAATAGTGTGGAATAAATGAGCTATGACATAACTATGAATAAGATTAATTGTAGAATAGAATTTAGAATTTGGAGATCCTTTGTAAATTGCTCAAGTGGACTTAGGGTGCAATTATCTCACTAAGGGTTGGTAGTTGACGTTGGTATTGTAGGAGAGTTGGTTGGAAGTATGGATTCTAGTTAATTAGTATTTAAGAGTTGAATCTAGAATGAGATATGATATTAATGGTTGCTAGAATTGGAGTCCTTGTGCTAGGCTTAACTTGGGATTAGGGTTGAAGGTGGATATGATTCCAAATGGGAATGATAAGAGTCTATTGTTACTATGTAGGCATGGGATCAAGTGGACCAGGATAAATTGCAGAAGTTCATAATTTGGTGAATCCAGGGGAGCCTGCTGGAAATTTCGAGAGGGACACTTGGTTTTGCATATTGTAATAATAGTAAACTCGATGTACTGGTGTAGCGCTTGGCGATGAAGTTTGATTCACCAAGTAAGAGTTATTAAATTAGAGGGGATCCTAGAGTGTGAGCGCTTGACGATGAGGACGATCCCACCAGGTGACAACTGTGTGGACATTGACACTGTGACGAGTAGCGTATATAT
>Ga0214543_1002965_pt1 | contig 33319 bp, 31 predicted proteins | sample CNSS2metaG_FD_160094 | JGI IMG/M metagenome (GOLD analysis project Ga0214543, IMG submission 160094) | Root nodule microbial communities from cowpea collected in UCLA plant growth center, Los Angeles, California, USA - CNSS2 | ecosystem: Host-associated > Plants > Roots > Nodule | place: USA... | reverse complement strand
AAGCCACATAAAATAAAAAAAAAAAAAAAAAAAAAAAAAAAACAGAAAATGTGGAGAAAAACTAGTTCTGAAAAGTACTTCTCCGAAACATATTGTTTCATGTGTTTCGAAAAATTCTTTTCAAAACATATTTTTGTAGAAGTGTTCCATTAAATTCATTCTAGAAGATATTATAGGTGTTCTAAAAATTTTGTTCTGGAAACCCCATTCCAAAAACATTGTTTTGGAATGTATTTTATGTATTTCGGAAATCATATTCCAAAAAATTTATTCCATCAATTTTGTTTCAGAAATTTTATTCTGAAAATTTCGAAAAACTTGTTAAAAAAGGTTTGTAAGAAAAGCACTTTTAAGAAGGGTAAAATGATTATTATGAACATTTTAGAGGGTGCACAAGGAAATTGTGGAGGTGCAGGAAGTAAAGTTCTTGAAAGTCCTATTATATTGTGGATGAAGTATATCAAAGGCTCCATCAACCTTTTTCATAGTCATTAAGAACTTTTACCATCTTCTACATCAGGCTTCAAGGTTCACGAATTTGGCCAACCAAGGATTTTATTTTTTTTGATGATGATTCCTGCATTGTAACACTAACCATAATTTGAATTTCGGGAGTCTAAATTTTTTATCGAATTGTTTGATATTATTTTCTGTTAAACATTAAAATATACGATACATTAAAAATATTTTTAATATATTTTAAAAATTTAAAATTAATAGTCAATCAATATATTTTAAAAATACAGCAAAGAAATAAAAAAAAAATCTAGCAGAGGATCAAAATTCAAATTTTACACCTCATTTTCGTTTGAAGAATCAGTTTATATGATGCAGAATCTTCACAATCCAAAACGAATGTTTATAGGTACTCAATTCCTTTCTTGGGTTTTGCGGTCACTATAGTGTACCGATTTATTAGTGATTGGCCATAGACCAATGACGTAAAATAATGTGGTAAAAAGTCGATTTCATTAGTTTGTTATATGAAAGCGATTTATATGGAGGCACTACTTATCTACATATAGCTCTTACGTAAGTATTATTAAATGAGCATCCTTGAAAATATTATGAAGCTTGAGCAGCAAGTTAAATAATATGGTGTCTATTCCAAAAATTTAAAGGAAAATTGATTATAATTCCATTATGTTTATAAATGAATTGAGAATATGATCGAAGATAAAATCAACCGTGAATGTTCTTATTAAAGATTTTCTAAAGAATTTGATAAGAATATTTTATTGTTCATCGTCAGATACCGTGAGACAGGTAGAATCGTTTGTACATCCAAATTTGAGTAACAAAAGTTAAAAAATATATAGAACAAATAGAGAAAAAGTGACATATCTACGTGCTTTATTTGAAACAGTATAGTGAAGAAGCGAAACAAATAGTGGTCAAGCACAATTAAAGTTAGAGGTGTTGTGTAAAGAAACAAAAAGGTCTTATTAATAGATGGAAATTGTTGTGAAATGGAAATAGTTAAATGTCATATTAGGTAAAGATGATAAAGTTGAGCACTTTATAAGACAGAAGACTCATAAGTTTATTGTCTTTAAAGTTTTTTGTTTTAAGATTTTTGTTTGAAAATAGTGTTAATCTTTTAAATGAACAGGACTTATATCTCATTGTTGTTGAGTCTCATCAGTGAATCTATTATAAAAATAGTACTTTCAGAGGTTTGTCGGTTTAGCATGACTAATTGTTAAGTCTTCACACTATATAAACAAAAATACCTATTGTAATAATATGTTTTTTCAGACATTCAAATACACATACCTTTTCTTTCTCCTTTGTTTCTACAATTGCTTCTCACTCCTCTATTTCTTCTATGTGCGCATCTTTTTTTTAGAGTTGGTGTTTCTTGTACTTCGGTCTATTACCCTTTGTTGTGCATTCTTAGTACAACAATTGGTATCAGTTTGGTCAATTCCGTACTTGGTTAGCAATGGTGGAGGCTACCCATTCTTCTTAAGTCATGAAAGACATCAAAGAAAGACTCTCAATAAGAATGGTTTCTCGCTTCATGGAATTAGCTGCTTCCCTACAACAAACCTTGATTGCTTCTTTAAAAGACACACTTCAAGAACAGGTTAAACAATAGGGTGACAATGGACATCACAGTCTTGGAAGGGAGACCGCATGAGAAGGTATGCGTTCTAATTCTTTTTACACTTGTGGCATAAGATTGGCTAGGATTTATTTTCCCTATTTCAATGGAGAAAATGTCGATTAGTGGGCTTACCAATGTGAAAATAATTTCTTGATTGATAATACCCCAAAAGAATTCAAAGTGAAGTTGGTTATTTTCATTTTGAGGGTCGTCCATTATAATGGCACACAACTCTTGCAAAATATTTCCAGTTTCATCTTTATCTTGGAAAGATTACACTACAAGATCAAATGAGTGTTTTGGGGATATATGTGATGAACCAATGGTAGAATTGATTTGATTGCACCATAAGCACTCTGTGAGTGAGTATCATGAAGAATTTGATTCAATTATCACTCGGTTGAATCTATTGAACGAATATGCTTTAAGTTGTTTTCTTGTAGGTCTTAAGAAAGAAGTTTAGATGATCGTTCACATGCTTTAACCCATGTACAATTTGAAGAGCTTTTTCACTAACGCAAATGTATGAAGCGACTACACATATCAATGGATCTTATAAGTTTTAAAAAGGATTGTTGGAGCATGGACTCATGAGTCCATCTCCATCTGATACACTAGTGGGTTTTCCTTCCAAATAGAGGCACACTAGAAGTTTAACACCAACATATATTTTGGAAAGAAGATCGAAAGGCGTTTGCTACTTCTATGATGAACCTTATTCGGAGGAGCACAACATGGTTCATAAAAAACTACAAGTCCATGTTATAGAGGTAGATGAGGAAGAGGAGAAATTGGAGGACTATAAGGTGGAATTCTGTGGGGACAAAACATGTGCAGATCCTCAAATTTCAGTCAATGCTTTAACTAAAATTTCGAGATTTAAGACTATGCGGACTATGCAGATTACGGGGTATCATAAAAAACGTCCCTTACACATCTTGTAACATCCCGGCCAAATATTAGTGATTTAAACTGTTTCGGTCAAGAAAGGTGTAAAATAACCTTCAACCGAAAACAAAAAGAAAGATAAGTTTTAACCTTAGCTTTTGGTTCACTTAGGTAAAAAATTGATTTGTCCCTTGACCACGGGAGTAACATTCTATCTATAGAAGGTAAATCAATTACAAATATTGTAGATATACATAATTAGTTCATAATAATCTTAAAGATAATCAATCAACAATATCTCCCAAATCTCAACCAAAATATCTCATCAACCTAAATAATAACTAATATATCTATAATAATCACGTGCTTTATCTCTACAATCTTATTTTAACAAGTCGACCCGGCCTAAAGACGACATAACACCAAATCTCCTCTGGTCGCCTTTATGATGACATCAATCTCCTTCTCCACGCACCTCTATTGCGAGATTAAATTCATAACACAGTTGCTCTTCCCTTGCACGTTTACTCACTATTATGTCGGCTTTATGACGATGCTATTCTTCTACCCCAATGTCAGCTTTATGACGATGCTATTCCTTTACCACAATGTCGGCTTTATGACAATGCCATTCATCTACATTTCTTCACCACAATGTTGGCTTTATGACGATGCTATTCTTCTACCCAATGTCAGCTTTATGATGATGCAATTTTTTTTACACCTACTCCCTTCGCCTTATTACCGTCGCATTCTTGGCAAGTACATACATAAATTTATTAATAAATAATTGAAAAGATAACATTTATTCAACACATTTCCCAAACGCGGGAAATAAAAACTTTATTATAATTTCCAAAATATTTAAAACATAAAATTTAATTCACCAACGTAATAAAAATAACTGTAGAAATAAAATTCGCAAGCTACTCCGGTCCGACGCTAAGTCTCATCGGCATCTCCTGCAACATTAACTGCTCCCATGTAACGAGTTACATGATCATCGCCAATCACAAACAGATAGGGTGAGCTTAACAGAATAAAAGTGTACTACACAATACAACAAATAATCATTCAATATTCCAAACACTTCTAATACCCCCAAGTCTCACACCCCACTCTTCATCACTTCCTTTGGACACCTCTTGATTCTACACCATTTGATGATTACTTTGATCGATCCTTGCTGTCACGGATGTTTATTCACCCCTCTGATTACAAGCCACCACCTATAGTCCACACGTGGGAATCATCTTGTCACGACCACAATCCACAACACCAAATGGAGTTCCCAAATACGAATCGTAGTTCGTATTTGTCCCAAGACTACCAAACTCATCGGATAACATCGAGGAGGGCAATCTTTCGGAACCCATCAATACGAGCCACGATCTTGCACACTCCACTAGAGTTCCAAAATCACCAGGCTACAACCTCGAGTGATCACGTGTTACCCCAATACAAGCTACACTTGTAACTGGGCCCCCAGCAAAGCATCGCCTTAAGACCTCCATCCAAAGATGTGTAGAATCCTCATCGTAGTCCAACTCTACACCCAAAACTGCCTGACACATCATTCACGTTGGTAGGCAAAAATTGGTTCCAGACCGCCCAACGTTCTCCTCACATCGCCAGGCGCCAGGCGCCAGGCGTCTTCAAGTGCCTTTGCCAGTCTACTTCCACCTGGCGGGACCTCCCCTTCCGCTAGGCGTCACACGATTCCAGTGGCCATTACCACTATTTGGAGTCTCTATCGCCAAACGGCTCGTCCTGCATCACCAAACGCCATACTAGTAGCGCAAGTGCTACTGGTTTTTGGCATTTTAGACAGGTCTTAAAGGACCTCAAGCACTTAACATTCAATTTATAGCACAATAATGATTATCTAGTCATAATCACATGATTGGATCACAATTCACACATTCATGGTTTCACAACTGAGGTCATGGCTATATTCAATTATGATGTAGTCCATTATATACTCATTATTTTACCATATAAACATACTACCTTTAACTTAAACCAACAACAAAATTTGCACATAATGACAATCTCCAAAACATGCACGAAACAATATCACAACCATCACATAATTATTTAATTATCTTACATATTTTACTTTACCAATTAAGCATGCCAATTTGCATTCATATCAATCAACATGACTCAAAAATTGTATCCCCACATATCATATGCATTAATCCCTACATATTCATATATATACTCCACCATTTAAATCTATGCTAGCATTCAATTCCAACTTATGAATAATGCATGCTCAAATCAAATATAAAACAACAACACTCTAACAACTTAAGCACATGATTTTATGCACCAATGCAAACTAATATAACAATTCACATCTCCTATGCAACAATTTAATTTATATTGATACACATGCATTCACCAATAAACCAATTCACCAATTTAATTAATCCCAAAGGAACATTCAAATTCATAGAGACTTACAACATAATCGAATGATGCTTCCACTCATGCATTTTAAAGACCTCCAAACCAATAATCATGTGTATCATATATCTCTAACTACACACATCCAAATTAAAATAACACCATAAAAACTAAAGAGCAACCTATGATGAACCCGCTGTCCAAATTTCAACTAAATCGGACGGTTCACGAACTAGGTAACACAGTTTTATGAAAACTGCGTAGAAAAATTGGTGGCGCCCAACGCCTCGCGGTACAGAACCAGCACCCAACAGTTCCTGTTGCACGAAAAATATGAAAAAGAGTGTTTTGGCACATACTTTGATCAATTTAAAGGCACTCAAACATGCAGAATTTAACAAAGGTTCATCCGTCATGCATAAAACTACCAAAAACCAAAGGTGCATGTTCAAACAAAACCATAAAGTCATGCATAAAACAAAACCAGTTTAATTTCGCGGATTAAACTTAAAAAAAATCAGAAACCCATTACCCCCATTTTGTAAAACTCAGTTCGTCTCCTCCAAAACGCATCACTGAAATTGCGTCGCTACTGTTGCCGCCATTGCTGCCACTCTCAATCGCCGTCGTGCCACTTCCAATTGCCGTCGTAACGGCCTTCTTCCGGTAACGTTGTCGATGCCTCCCCCCCATTGCAAAACTCAATTTCTCCTCCAAAACATATCACTGAAGTCGCCGCTACTGTTGTCGCCCATTGCTGCTGCCACTACCGCTGTCGTGCCACTCCCAATCGCCGCCGTGATGGCCTCCTTCTGGTAACGTTGTCGCTGGCTTGAGTTCGACTTTCGGGATCCGCTTTGATGTCGATAAAGAAGCAGGGTAATGGGTTTTGTTGCTCGAGCAATCATCCAAGCTTTTAATTCATCCTTACCAATCATATTTTTCTGATAGTAGCTTCCATTTTTGTGGCGAGAGGAATTCGAATTGGGCTTCCGCGTGAGTGGGGGTTCTACGCAGAAGGGGTTGTTGTGGAAGGTGGGTGCTCTGTTTGGTGCTGCTACAGCCGTTGAGGCGCTTCGGCCGTGGAGGCGCTCTAACCGTTGGGGGAACCAACTGGCTTTGGTGTTGTTGGGCTATCGTGGAGGTAACACCCCTTTTCCTTTAATTTTTCTTCCTACTGTAGTGCATCTGAATTGAATGATAGAGCATATTGCTGCTGATTTGAAGCTTAATTTAATGATATTATCATCATCCATCTTTAATAATTGTTTAGATAGACTTCATTTTAACTAACCAATGTAAAAGTCCATATTTTACACATATTTTTGTATGAAAAGGGTTGTTGCTAATTGATATGTGATCTAAACCTTTGACCCAAAGGGTTAAAAAGAAAAAGAAGAATGCATATTGAGTGATCCAATCGACAGATAAGTTTATTGAGGATGTAATAATTACAATATACTTATATATTGAGATTTAGAAATTGGTTGTGTTATTGAAACACTACCCGCACATGAGTAGTGGAACCATTTGAAAAGCAACATCATCTCTCTATATAGATGCATGTATTTTGGACTGCATTCTTTTGGTGAATGGAAAACTTGAACGTGAAAAGTAGTGAATTTTGATATGTTTGTGATTGGAATTAATGATCTGATTTAGCTAGCTAGCATCTTCATTCCTTATTTATCATATTTTCTTTTTTGATTTTATTTTCTGTCTTTTCCATTGGCCATTAGGGTTTTGACTAGGCAAACTCGAATTACCTTGTTAATTCTGAGTTGTGATCTTTTCTCCACCTTTCTTTTGTTAATTAGAACTTGTCCAAGTAGTTTTGTAATAGTTATATGCACTAGTGTACTTAATTTCTAAATTTTCGCAGTTTTAGCATAGTTTAGTGGTAGTTTTAGGTCTTAAGGACCTAGATTTCGAGTTGTTGTTTTTAGTCATGTGAGTTGTTTTGTAGTCATATTTTGGCATTAGAAACTTGTTTCGATAGTTAGATTAAAGTTGCATAGGTTAGGGTAGTACATGCACATAGAAAAGACTTAATTTAGTAGACTAGTTTTGGTTTTAGGTAGTGATTTTGTGTAAATCTCTTAGGAGACAGTTTGTGAGCTAGGATTAAGTTTTCTTAAGTCATTTTAACCTTGTCTAGGTAATTTCTATCCACTTCTACCCATGATTTAGCATAACCATAGTTTTTAGCCTAGTTTAAGTGTCTTTTTAGAAGTTTTAGGTAATGAAAGTTTGAGTTTTAGGTAGGATTTCAGTTTTGAGTTATTTCTTAGGTTCCTTTTGTCATTTTAAGTTTGTTGAGTAGGTTCTTGTTGTTGTTTTTACCAATTTTCATAGATATCATATTAGAGCAAAAATGTAAAAAGTCAACTCATGGTCAACTTAGCAACTTTTCATCCAATTTAGTGCTTATTTTGGCCACTGTTTCAGCTGCATTTTCTGCCATGGGATCACTGTTTCTGCATCAAACTAAGCCACAAAGTTAGTCACTCTAATTCAATGAGAAAAACATTAACTAAGTTGTGGGTGGTTGACTACTTATGTATAAACTAAGTCACACAAGTTAGCCTCCACATATGAATTTTCGTGTTCCATGTTATTCCTCACTTTGGCATTAGTTTTCATCATTCTTATACTAATTAGATTGTGTTTGCATCATTGGTTAACAATTCCTTTACTAATTTGGTAGTCTTAGCTCATTTTGACAATTTCTAGTTCATTTTTTGGGTTTTGACTAGACAAACTCGAATTACTTTATTAATTATGAGTTGTGATCTTTTCTCCACCTTTCTTTTGTTAATTAGAACTTGTCCAAGTAGTTTTATAATATTTATATGCAATAGTGTACTTAATTTCTAAATTTTCGCAGTTTTAGCATAGTTTAATGGTAGTTTTAGGTCTTATTTCGAGTTGTTGTTGTGTTTAGTCGTGTGAGTTGTTTTGTAGTCATATTTGGGCATTAGAAACTTGTTTGGATAGTTAGATTAAAGTTGCATAGGTTAGGGTAGTACATGCACATAGAAAAGACTTAATTTAGTATACTAGTCTTGGTTTTAGGTAGTGATTTTGTATAAATCTCTTAAGAGACAATTTGTGAGTTAGAATTAAGTTTTCTTAAGTCATTTTAACCTTGTCTAGGTAGTTTCTATCCACTTCTACCCATGATTTATCATAACAATAGTTTTTAGCCTAGTTTTAGTGTCTTTTTAGAGGTTTTAGGTAGTGAAATTTTGAGTTTTAGGTAGGATTTCAGTTTTCAGTTATTTCTTAGGTTCCTTTTGTCATTTTAAGTTTGTTGAGTAGGTTCTTGGTGTTATTTTCCCAATTTTCATTGATATCAGATTAGAACAAAATTGCAAAATGTCAACTGATGGTCAACTTAGCATCTTTTCATCCAATTTAGTGCTTATTTTGGCCATTGTTTTGGCTGCATTTTCTGCCACGGGATCACTATTTCTACATCAAACTAAGCCACAAAGTTAGTCACTCTAATTCAATGAGAAAAACATTATCTAAGTTGTGAGTGGTAGAGTACTTATGCATAAACTAAGTCACACAAGTTAGCCTCCACATATGAAATTTTGTGGTCCATGTGATTCCTCACTTTGGCCTTAGTTTTCATCATTCTTATACTAATTAGTTTGTGTTTGCATCATTGCTTAACAATTCCTTTACTAATTTGGTAGTCTTAGCTCATTTTGGCCAATTTCTAGTTCATTTTTTGGGTTTTGACTAGACAAACTCGAATTACCTTGTTAATTTTGTGTTGTGATCTTTTCTCCACCTTTCTTTTGTTAATTAGAACTTGTCCAAGTAGTTTTATAATACTTATATGCACTAGTGTACTTAATTTCTAAATTGTTGGAGTTTTAGCATAGTTTAGTAGTAGTTTTAGGTCTTAAGGACCTAGATTTCGAGTTGTTGTTTTTAGTCGTGTGAGTTGTTTTGTAGTCATATTTTGGCATTAGAAACTTGTTTGGATAGTTAGATTAAAGTTGCATAGGTTAGGGTAGTACATGCACATAGAAAAGACTTAATTTAGTAGACTAGTCTTGGTCTTAGGTAGTGATTTTGTGTAAATCTCTTAGGAGACAGTTTGAGTTAGGATTAAGTTTTCTTAAGTCATTTTAACCTTGTATAGGTAGTTTTTATCCACTTCTACCCATGATTTAGCATAACCATAGTTTTTAACCTAGTTTTAGTGTCTTTTTAGAGGTTTTAAGTAGTGAAAGTTTGAGTTTTACGTAGGATTTCAGTTTTGAGTTATTTCTTAGGTTCGTTTTGTCATTTTAAGTTTGTTGAGTAGGTTCTTGGTGCTATTTTTACCAGTTTTCATAGATATCATATTAGAGCAAAAATGTAAAAGTTCATCTCATGGTCAACTTAGCATCTTTTCATCCAATTTAGTGCTTATTTTAGCCACTGTTTCAGCTGCATTTTCTGCCATGGGATCACTGTTTCTGCATCAAACTAAGCCACAAAGTTAGTCACTCTAATTCAATGAGAAAAACATTAACTAAGTTGTGAGTGGTAGACTACTTCTGCATAAACTAAGTCACACAAGTTAACCTCCACATATGAATTTTTGTTTTCCATGTTATTCCTCACTTTGGCCTTAGTTTTCATCATTCTTATACTATTAAGTTGTGTTTGCATCATTGCTTAACAATTCCTTTGCTAATTTGGTAGTCTTAGCTCATTTTGGCCAATTTTTAGTTCATTTTTTGGGTTTTGACTAGGCATACTCGAATTACCTTGTTAATTTTGTGTTGTGATCTTTTCTCCACCTTTCTTTTGTTAATTAGAATACGTGTATTGAAGTACCCTAAAGATTCTCCATCAGTTTGCACTTGCATTTAAGGTTTAAATAAAAAAGTCAAAGTTTAGTCAACTTTCTAAATGTCTTCTTGTTTTGCACGTACATTACTATCTTCTTTTGTAGTTTCTTCTTCTTTGACTCAACCTCAACCCTTCTCTGGTGTTTTTGGTATGTAACTTTCATTGTAATTGGTACCTTGATCATGATTTGTATATGTGAATTGCTATTGAACTAAAATAGTATTATAAAATTGGTGCAAAAATTGAATCAAGTTAAATAGAGGTGTGCCAGAATGAAGAAATTATTTGTGCACCCTCTATCTTTGAAGGGGTAACAGAGTTGAAACTGTCAGTATGCGTTAGACTTTTGGCTTGTAAATCTAATTAGAACATTCCCAACCAAACATTAGACAATATGGCAAAAATCTATTTATATCTAACACAACCAAATAATTCTTTGCCAAAGAATTATTATGAAGCCAAGAGATTAGTTTCAAAGTTGGGATTAGAGTCTAAGAAGATTGATTGTTGTGTTAATGGATGTATGCATTTTTATGACAACGATAATAGCAAAAATGATGCATCCTTGCTTGAATGCAAATTTTGTGGACAAGCTAAATATCACACAATCCATGCAGGAAGAAGGCAAGAAAAACCAATTCCATTGATGTAAGACCTGTGAAAATTAATTAATTAAATAATTAATTAATAAATGCGGGTAGAAGGAGCCTTTATGGCATTAAATATTGTTGATGTGACGTGGAAAAGTACTAGCTCAAGTGGTTGAGAGTACTTTAAATTGTGTGAAAGGACTTGGGTTTGAGTCCTATGTATGCCATTTATGTGTGTTATATTATTATTAATTTTTAACAATATGTATGAGTGTGGAAGTGGTAATGTAATCCTATATTGATGTGAATTAACATGAAACATGAATTGGCATATTGGTTGTGCTTTGGCCTTATGAAGGGAGGGTCACAGGTTCAAACCTTGATAGACATGAATTAACTTTTATTTTTGATAAGTCTAGTTTTGGAGGGAATGTGAGAAGGCAAAGGAAAACCTAGTGTAAAGAGCAACCAAGGGGGGGCTGAAAAACCATCAAATAATTACCTTTGAATGAGCATTAAACACACCATAAAGACACCTATAAAAGGCAAATTTTAGGTGGAAGGAAGGGTTTTTGCAGTTGTTTTGTTTTGCCTTGAGAGGAGAACGAAAATTGGAGAGGGAGTGGTGAGTCTTGGGTGCACAAGAGGTTGAATTTGGAGAAGGCTTGGGGAGAGGCACTCTTTTCTTCTCAAATTTTAATCAAAAATTCCAGGTTAGGGGAGTTATCCTTTGTGCTTGTAAATTTCATGAGATGAGTATGATTCTGTGTCATTGCCTTTCTAGTTGAATTATGAGTGTTGTGAATTCGGTGTATGCATGATGAGAGTAAGAATTGGTTTGGTTGTTGTTGGTTGCAATACCCGTTTTATGCTTTATTGGATTTGAGGTGAGGGTTTTGGTATGGAATGGTTAGGGATGATTCAATCTCGAGTTGGGGTAGTTTAAATGAATGATATAACATGTTCTGATGTTTGCTGGCCATTATTTTATGCTTAGTAATGTGTGAATTGCGTTTTGGTATGGTTGTGGTGATTTGTGTGCGTGAAACAGAGACGAAACTCTACAATTTTCGCCCAAGTGAGTCCATCTCGCCTAAGCGAAAGTTGCAGAATCAGATTATAGCTTTTGGCTCGCGTAATTCGCTCAGGCGACCAGGATCAAGGTTGAGCGACCTGGTCTCTCGCTTAGGCAAGAGTGGCTCGCCTAAGCGAGATCGCGATGAGGCCTGCATGTGTTGAGCGCGAATCCTCGTCCAAGCGAGGAGTTTTGTGTGTTGAGCGAACTAAGTCTCGCTTAGGCAAGCAGGGCTCGCCTAAGCGAGATGATGTATTGCAATTACTGTTTCACACTCACTCAGGCGAGGTGGGCTAGCTTAAGCGAGGCTGATGGACTAGCCTAGGCGAAGGTCCTTGGCTTAAGTGAGTGTGCTATGTATTCTATGCTTGTGTGTGCTGTTTGGGAATGGTTGATTGTCAATTCTTAAATCAGAGGTATTATATGCGTGTGTGTGATGTGGTTGGACTTGAAGGACTAAGTCCATAGGATTTAGGATGTGCTTGGATTGAGTCGCGAGCAAGGAGTTCGTGATGGGTGGACCGCATGCAGAACGTGAACTGTTTAGTTCACCGGAGGTACTCTTGTTGGGATGAGTGAGCGAGGGAGTTCATTTCATGCTCAACTTGAGAATGCTATGAGCGAGGGAGTTCATAGTAGGAAAGGTGGGTATGCGGGTCCAGGTCTGGGTCCGAGCGAGGAGTTCGGATGAATGGGCGTGAGAGTCCGTGAAGAAGGACTACAAGCGGGATAGGCTTGTAGGTTGGACCACGAGCGAAGAGGGTCGTGGTAGCACATGAAATCCCAGATTTAGAGTACATGCATGAACTCATATTGGTTATGAGTGTGGGAAAGGGGGTGTTTTGTAAACAAATGAATAATTATGAATGGGTTGGGGGTTATTTCATATTTATTTACTTATATGTGCATAGCTCACCCTATCTGTTTGTGTATGGCGATGATCGGGTAACTTGTTATCCGGGAGCAGATGATGTTTCAAGTGGGCCAAGAGATGCATAGTGGCGGAGAGTAGGCTCAGAGTACGAGGGGAATTTATAAATGTTTTACTTAATTTCTATGTAATCTGATTACAGCTTTCATGGATTTGGATTTAATTGTAAAGGCGAATTTTATGTTATTTTGACTATTAATATTTTATTTTGAATGTTTAAAGTTTAAAATTTCCCGCGTTTTTGGGAAATGGTTTAATAAATAAATGAGAAAATTATTTTACTTCGTTTTATTCTATTGTATTTTATTTTTCTTTAAGTAATATCCTACCGGGATGTTACAATTGAAGTTTATGTTCTACTTGCCTATAATTCCAAGATTACAAAGAATGATTGCTTCAATGGAAACAGCACAACACATGACATGGTATTATGAGAACAAAACTCAAGGATTGCTACGTCATCCATCTGACAGTGAAGCCTGGAAGCACTTCGATCGAAAACATGAATCCTTCACTAGTGATCCTCGTAATGTTCGACTTGGTCTACGATCGGATGGATTTAATCCATACATTCAAGCGTCGTCTTCACCATATTCTTCTTGGCCTGTGATTGTTACTCCATACAATCTTCCACTTGAGATGTGTATGACAAAGCCTTTCATGTTTTTAACATGTCTAATACCAGGTCCATCTAACCGAAAGGCATCCATATATGTTTACTTGGAGCCTTTGATTGATGATTTGAATAAGTTGTGGAGTGATATTTGAACGTATGATGTTTCAAGGAAGCAAAATTTCCTTATGAGGGCAGCTTTGATGTGGACTATTAATGACTTCCTTGCATATGGAATGTTATCTGGTTGGAGCACACATGGTAGATTAGCTTGTCCGCATTGCATGGAGCACACTATGACATTCACATTGAATTATGGTCGGAAAAGATGTTGGTTTGACTGCCATCGGAGGTTCTTGGCCACTGACCATCCATTTAGGAGAAACAAAAAGGCATTTTGCAAAGGGGAAGTTGAAACGGATAGGCCACCTCCTAGGTTGACCCCATCACAAGTTTGGAGAAGAGTCAAAGATTATCCAAAAGTGACTGAAACTAGTGTGACAAGGATAGATGGGTATGGAGAGTGGCATAATTGGACCAAAAGAAGCATATTTTGGGATCTTCCATACTGGAAAGATAACTTGCTGAGACATAATCTCGATGTCATGCATATAGAAATAAATTTCTTTGACAACATCTTCAACACCTGATGAATGTTAGTGGCAAGACCAAAGATAATGACAAGGCAAGAAAAGATTTATCTTTATATTGTGGCCGAAAAGACTTGCAGTTGAAGCCACAATCTAACGGGCGGTTGCTCAAACCAAAGCAAAATACACCTTCACAAAAGATGAATCTAAAATAATTTGTCGTTGGATCAAGGAACTAAGAATGCCAGATGGTTATTCTTCAAACTTGGCAAGATGTGCTAATATCGATAGGTGATAAACCATGATTACTATATCTTTGTATGTTTTAGACTTTTATTCTCGTTTCAAATCACAATCTATTCATTTCTTTTTATAGATTTATGGAGGAATCAAAACGTTCTGTAAAAAATAAAGCCAGAGTGGAATTTTCAATTTGTGCAACCTACTTGCATCGTGAAACAACATATTTTTGTTCTTATTATTTCAAGAACTTCATCTTGTGGCCTAGCAATGTTAGGAATGAAACACACTGGCAAAATGAAACATGTGACTCAACATTATCAGTGTTTCGACAAGTTGGTCGTCACGCAGGCAAGGAGTTGACTTATTGGTTAACTGATGCTGAATTCAACTATGCTCATGTCCATGTGTTAATCAATTGCACTTAAGTTAAATCTTACCTTTAGTATGTTCTAATTTCAATCTTTGCACCTTAATCAGGAAGTTTATATACTTACTAATTATATTCTTATCTAATAGCTCATTCGTTGTGGCTAACCAAGTACATGAAGGAACTGCTTCTGCTTGAATATACTCAGAGTTTCCTTACTGGTTCAAACATCAAGTAAGTATGCTCCTATTTCTTAAACAAATTGTTGTTATCCAAATTCATGTAACAATTTATTGTTTCATATTTGTAGGTTTATAATGCGTCATTAAGTCCCAAAAATCAGGATTTAAGGGATTTGGCAAATTGGCCCATGAGATGCGTAAAAGAATGGCACATGTACTTTGTTAATGGGTACAAGTTTCACGCCAATGAATGGTCCAAAGGAAAAAAGACAATTAACTGTGGTGTGTACGTCAAGGGCATTACAGAGGGTGGTTATGATGATTTTTATGGAATAATTCATAAAATATTTGAGCTAGAGTACAACAGTTGTATTTCTTCAAAGAAAGTAGTTGTTTTTTTATTATGAATGGTTTGATCCTTCTAGAGATGGTACAAGAGTGAATCCTAGGTATAATATTGTTGAACTTGAAATGAGTAAAAGATATCGACCTTTTGATCCCTTCATTCTAGTAAATAATGTTAGACAAGTTTACTATGTCCCATATCCAACATTTCGGAGCATCGACAAAAGTGGTTGGTGTGTTGCGATACAAACTAAGCCTAGGGGTTGCATTGAGTCAAATGAGGTGGAAGAAGATATTCCCTATCAAGTTGATGAAATGTCACATGCCCATGAAATAATCGAAGTTGAAAGTGTATCTACATTGCATGACTTTGATGGTGCTCCAAAGGAGAAATACAAGAAGAAGATGGAGAAGAAGAAGAAGACGAAGAAGATGAAGGCGACCAAGAAGAAGAAGAAAAAGAAGAAGATGATGATGATGATGACAACGACGAGTATGACAATCATGACAAAAATGATAAGGAGGAGGATGACGACGATGATTGAATTATTTAGTTGTTGTGAGATGTTGTTGTGATTGTTGTAATTGTTAAATTATGTAAAAGATTCATTAATTATGTTTTAGCAAACTTTAAATATATCACTTGTAAAAGTATTATTTTGTGGTTGGTAATGTGAAATAACACATGTCATTTTAAACTGTAAAATAACTATCTTATTGATATTTGATGTTCAATTTTGTGGTTTATATAGTTTGATTGTTGCAATGTCACCTAGACGTCCATCTGGTTCTGATAAAGGGAAGAAGACAAAGCCAAGAAGACAGCCACCACGGTATATCATAAGGGTTCCTGGCCAAATACCACAGAGTGCGCCCATTCAAGCACCATCACTTGCTGGGGTACCCATACCACACCCTGCTAAGGTTACCACACCATCTACATCTATTCTGTCACCACACCCTATTGTGGTACCCACACTAGACCTTATCATGGTACTCGCACCACCTACCTCCACACCACACCCTATTATGGTTCCCGCACCACCTACCTTCACACCACACCCTAATGTGTTTCTCGCACCACCTACCTCCACACCACACCCTACTGTGGTTCCCACACCACCTACCTCCACACCGCAACCTTCTCATCAAGGACCATCCCCTATTGTGGTTCACACTTCTTGTAGACCTTCCTCATCCTTTAATCCTTCTCCTGATGTTGCTCATGTAGCAGATGCTCCTGATTCAGCTGATGATGATGTTGACTCTCCTTTCCATGAGCGACCGATGATTGAGCCTTTTAATCGAGGGTAATATCCGATTATCGTAAATACTAATTTGTGTGCCATGACTTGTTATTTCCCTTGCCTTCTTTTTGATGACTTTTATGCATTTATATTTAAATTTGTTCCTTCTAGAGTTGCTTCTCAGGCCATCACAAGATCTATTAAGCAATAGTTCCTTTCGCCTTATCCATCATGGGGAGTCATACCTCTAGAAGAGAAAGAACCTTTCTGGCAATGATTTAAGGTAAAACGTCATGAAACTTATTTTCATTCCATATTTATGTATGTATTTCAAATGAAAAGTAGATGTTCACTATTATTAAACTTTAAATACCATGCATATTGTGTTGTCAAGATCATATGTACTTGATTTATTTTTACAGAGGTCGGTTCAGTGGAGACCTGAGCACGAAGGTCAAATTAAAAAAAAAATTCCACATCAGAGCATCTCATAGGTTATCTGAGATGTTTAGAGATGCCCGGATTGTAGGAGAACGCCCTTATTGGATTGGGGAGCATATCTGGAATCGATTGCTAGAACATTGGAATTCTCCTTCTTATCGCAATAAATGTATTACAGCGCAAAGGAATAGAGCTTCAGAAAAGGGTGGGACCCTACACAGAGGTGGTTCCATTACCACTCATGAGCATGCCCTTTGTATGGTAAAAACCTTAATTCTTTTTATTTTCATATTATGATATAATTTACTTCTTTTAAAACCGATGTATACATACAACCATTTATTTTGTTAAAGTTAAAAGAGTTGGGGCGAGAGGCATATATTGATGAGGTATTTTACCAAACTCATCTTCGCAAGGGATCTGGCCAGTTTGTTGATGAAAGGTCTCAAAGAACACATGTAAGGAAATCCTTTTACTATTTATTATTTCCTTTAAACTTAAATGTTCTACCTTATTTAACTAATTTGTCATTGTTTTCTTTAACAGGAAGAATTTTCAACTAGACTCTCACATGTCAGATCTGAGCAAGGGTCCTGTCCTGATGCGTCAGAGCATAATGATGATGCTGATAAGGAAGACGTCATTAGGACATAGTGTTGGGTTGACGTTGTCGGTGGAAAAAATAAAGGAAGACTTTATGGCACTGGAGAACTTGGCAAAGGTTACACTATTGGAAGAGGTATCCACAAACAACAAGCATCTTCTTTCAGCAGTGCTGAGGAGGCCGTGAACTGGCTCACGCAACGACTAGAACGTGATCAGGCTTATGAAAATTTGAGAAGTCAGTTTCAAAACTTCCAAAATCTAGTCATGGCCTTTCTACCTGTTGATGCCCACACCTGTCTTCAACAACAGTAGTCCAACCCAACACCGCCCCAGCAACAACCCACTGCAGTCCAGCCCACTCCAATCCAACCACAGACTGAGCAACAAGAAGACCCAGCAGAAGAAAATCATTCAAATGATTATGGAGATTATTAGGACTTTTTTCTATATTGAGTTTGTAACTTATGTCTTCTTTTACATTAGTTAAACATAACCTATGAGATTGTGATTGATAGATGTTTATTTTTATTTCACTTTTATATGTAGACTCTTAGAATATTTATGCGTGTGATGTATGTATAAGATACCTGTTTGGATTGGCTAGGGATAATTATAAGATGGGCAGGTCTGATTGTATTTGTGAGATTGCAGGTTTGATAAATTGTGTGGGTTGTACGAATACAAAACGCACTGGAAAATGGTTTTAAAATTACCGACAGATTATTCCGTCGACAATCCGTCGGAAAATGTTGCGCCAAACTCATGTATTTACCGACGGATAATGTCCTTCGAAAATTACTGACGGATCCTTCCATCAGAAATTACAGACGGATCTTGCCGTCGATAATTACTGACGGATAATGTCGTCGGTAATTACCGAAGGACATTATCCATGGTAAATATTAGCTACGACCCTTTTACGACGGATTTTAGCCCGTCGGAAAAATTAGATTACTAACGGATATTTGTTGTTATCGACGGATCTCGACCGTCGGTAATATTTTTTTTTTTTGTAGTGTATCACCCCTTTACGCAAGGCCTCTTTGCATCAAGTCTATTTGTTCAGAACTCTCCCTTTCCAACACTCACGATTTGCAGTCTCAAAACCAATCATCTATGTCTCAATTTTATCTATTAACTATCTATTAATTATGCTTAATAGCTAAAAACGAAAATTACTTATTAATGGTTGTAATTGTCATTCAAGGACCTTTACTTGATGGTTTCGCAGCCCATCCATCTACTCCTTAAGACAGCTAGGGTTTCTAACCTTTCTCATCCATGCCAAAAAATGATTTTAGCAAAAAGAAAGTTATTTTGCTATTAATTATGCTTAATAGCTAAAAACGAAAATTACTTATTAATGGTTGTAATTGTCATTCAAGGACCTTTACTTGATGGTTTCGCAGCCCATCCATATACTTCTTAAGACAGCTAGGGTTTCTAACCTTTCTCATCCATGCCAAAAAATGATTTTAGCAAAAAGAAAGTTATTTTGCGTAGACCAAGGTTCAAACACACAACCACATCAAGCATATTATTATTAAAATAATAGCGATTAAAATTACACACAAATGACATCCACAGAACTCGAACTCAAGTCCTCCCAACACAATCAAATATTCTTAACCATTTGAGCTAGTATCATTCCACGTCATGTAAACTAGCATTAATTATCATAAAGATTCCCACTACCCACATTTATTAATTATTTACTTATTTAATTAATTAAATTTCTTGGGTCTTACACATCTTGATTGATAGTGATAGTACATACAACTCTTAGATGAACATGTTACTAAGAAGTACGGGTACAAAATTGAAAGTATGGAATATGTGCATGTTGTCGTGGTGAACGACCAAATTTAAGATTTCTTCTTTGGTCAAGAATTTTAGTTGGACCATTCAACAAACAACCTTTAAAATAGATATGTTATGACTTGGTCTTGGTCATCAAATGGTTGATCAGGCTTGGTGACATCACATGGAAATTTGATAAACTCACAATGGAGTTCAAAGTTCAAGGGTGAAGGCATGTGTTCAAAGGGGCCACAACATTTAATTTGAAAACTGTTAAGAAATAACAACTATACAAGACTTTGGTGGAAGGAGTATGTATGTCAGTGATGCAACTTTGTACAACAAAAGACACTCTATTGTCTTCCTTGACTACTCATGCAAACCAACATTTTATACCATTGGAAGTAGAACATTTATTACAAGAATTTGAAGATATGTTTCAAGATCCCAAACAGTTGCCATTGTTTCGGCGAGGGCATGACTACAATATTCATTTAATACAAGGAGTAAACCTAGTAAAAAAAAGGATGTATAGATATGCCAAGAACCAGGAAGACATTATTGGCAAACTTATACATGAATACTTTCAATTGGGAGTTATTCACGACAGTAATAGCCCATATCCAAGTTCAGTGGTTTTGATGGGAAAGAAGGACGGTTCTTGGAGATTTATGTGTGGACTACCGTGATTTAAATAAGAGTACGGTAAAAATTAAATTCTCAATTCCTTTAGTTGATGATTTTTTGGATGAACTCAAAGGATTTACTAACTTGAGAACAGGGTATAACCAAATAAGAATGAACATTGGAGATGTGTCTAAAACAACATTCAAAAAACATGGAGGGCACTACGAATATTTGGTGATGCTATTCGAACTCACTACAAATATGTTGAGGTACCAAATTAATTAAATAAAGAAGTGATGATACATGTCTTTATAAATGAGTGTTTTTGTGTGAAACTCATGGTTATTCATTAAGTAACATCGTCATGTAGTGTTAATCTAATGGTCTGGCGAAAGGAAAAAAAATGCTTTTGTTTGATATGGTAAATGTTATGCTTCAGTTATAGCTTGCCTAAAATTATATTGGGTAAAACTTTATATTATGTTGGTTATATCCTCAAATAGAGTTCCTTGCAAAAGGTTGTGATAAAATTCTTATGAGTTAAAAAAAAATGAGAACCACATTTAAAATATATCAAAGTGTACGGATGTCTTGCAATGGTTAATATACCTCTTAATGAAAATAAATAAAAATTATTGGTTATATATTCTGAAGTGAGTGAAAATATACCTCTATTACTATTTTTCCATCTAGTGTAATATTATTTGTATTTCTTCTAGTTATGACAATATGTCCAATTTCTTGAGATGATTGAAGGATATATTAATGTAAATTGGATATTGATTTTGGTGAAATCTCTTTTTTATACACTAATAAAAAGTTATAATATATATCACTTGATCAAAATCACAAAAAGGATAAAGATTAAACTAATAATAATAGAATTTTAACATACCTTTCATCTTTTTACTTCAATATATGTAGGACGGTAATAAAAAAAATTCATGACAATTACATTAAATTATTATACTATAGTAAATAAATTTATTTATATAATTATAGTGATAAAATTACATGTATGATAATGAGTTAGAGAATAAAAATAATTATTTAAAAAATATCAAAATAACATTCTACATGATAAAAATAAACAACAAATAAAAATATTAAAAAAATCGATCAATTTAACCAAATTCTAAATTTAATTTGAATATCATCGTACATAATTCTTTTAAACCAAAATAATGTTACAATATTCATATTTTGGATATAATATTATTTAACTATATTACAATTACGTTAAAATTATCTTAATTTTTTATATATTAAAATTTATTTAATGTCACATTTAACTATAAATTTTATATTTATTAATTATATTTTAATTAGTATTTTTAAGCACTTATTTGCCTTCTTCAAAAAAATTAATAAATAATGTATTCAAATCGAGAACACTAAAACAAACAAGAATAGAGCATATATAATCCTGACAATTTTTTATCTAGAAAGTTATATTTAGGTATAATTACTGATTTGGTACCCTAACTTTTTCATTAAGTTCAATTTGGTACCCAAACTTTTGGTTTGTTTAATTTAGTACCCCAATTTTCTAAAGAGATTCAATTTGGTCATCTCCGTTAAATTGGAGTTAACACCGTCTCCGTAAAGGACACGTGTCAAGCCATGAAATTTTTAATTTTTTTTTTTTAAAAAATTAAAACTGTCACGTGTCAGTTTATCATCGTGCCACGTGGCAGCTTACAATCATGACACGTGGCAGTGGTAATAGTTATTTTTAATTTAGTACCCCAATTTAAATTTTTGGTTCAATTTAGTACCCAATTTTTTAAAATGATCTAATTTCATCATCTCCAATTTGAGACCAAATTAGTAAATAAGCTTAATTACAACTTATATATACATATTACAATAACTTTTTCTAATATATACATCAAATCATTTCACCTAAATACTTAAATTATTTTATTTTTTAGATTTTAACCTTTGTAATTTTTTACACATGAAATTTTTTACACTTGTAAAAAATAAAATAATTTGAATATTTAGGTAATTATTTGATGTATAAATTCAAAACAATTATTTTAACATGTATATATAAGTTATAATTAAACTTAGTTACTAATTTGGTTTCGAATTAGAAAGGACGAAAGTAGATCATTTTAAAAAATTGTGGTACTAAATTGAACCAAAAATTTAAATTAAGGTACTAAATTAATTGAAAACAACTATTACCACTGTCACGTGTCATGATTGTAAGCTGACACGATGATAAACTGATACGTGACAGTTTTTAAATTTTTTGAAAAAACTATAATTTTTTTTAAAAAAATTAATTTTAAAAAAATTAAAAATTTCATGGCTTGACACGTGTCCTGTACGGACACGGTATTAGTTCCAACTTAATGGAGATGACCAAATTGAATCTCTTCAAATAATTGGAGTACTAAATTGAACAAACTAAAAATATGAATACCGAATTGAACTTAAACCAAATGAGTAATTATACCTTATATCTATCTAAAAATTTGAAACAGTGACTTATAGAAAGCTGTGATTGAACCCGCCACTTGCATGAAAGCGAACTCCAGCAAACAAGAACAAATCACCAACACAAGCTATTTTACTATCACGAAAGTTGTAGTTCCTTCCAATTGAATTAAAGGTATTATTACTTTACTTCTTTAATTGCAACCCAACAGATTTTCCTTTCACATGTATTGACCAAGTTCACTTCATGATTGAACTCTCTTATTTCAATGGATGACATCTTGTGGTTGTTTAACCGGAATGATTCTCACTTTGATATTTCTTGAATTCTCAATCACAATCGCTTCACAGATCAAATATTTGATCAAATGCCTCAATAACTTGAATCTAATTCAAAAGCCACCAATTGATGTGAATTTTTGTAACGAAATAGAACCGATGTATTCAAAGCTTCAATTAACCAAATTAGAACATCTCAAGTCATTTTCCAGCACCACACATCTCAAAGCTTCAATTGTTGCTTTTGCTGATTCTACAGAACATAAGCAAACCACGTATCACAATTCAATTTAACTCGCACAAGAATTTCATTTGAAATATTGAACTCAACTGAAGAAATTATTCATGCAAGACTCTGAACAAAATGATTCCACCGATTCGATCAATATCCTTTCACCTAATCAACACGTTGAACTCCATTGAATCAAGGCACTGAATAATTAATTGAGTTAGCACTGAAAAGAAGAAGATTATTACTTCAACAAATTTTGATCAGACACATGCAGATATTGCATCATCTTGCGAAGCAGTTGAATGTTTCCAATTCTTGCCTCGCAATTCTGCTTCAATTCCCGCGATTCAGCTGCTTCTACGATTTCATTGTGAACTGAAGCCGAATGCACAAAAAATCAGTTTGAATAAGAAAGTATCCTGTGTTGTTTGATAATTGGAACCGCCAAGACCAGAAGATTTACCTGCTTCCAATAGTTCTCATTACAATTACCGTAACGATTTGAACCTGCATTCCCCAAAATATTAGAGCACTATTGCAAACTAGTTTTAAAGAGAATTTATCACAACTTTTACCAAACTCATAGAAAATAAAAATGGTAAGGAAAAGGAAAATGAAAACAATAAATTCCATTCACGGAATTGAGGTATTTCTTTTTTTATGGAAAAAACAACAACACAAACAATATATCAGATAAGCAACGGATATAATTTTCCCTAACTTGTAAGAATATATGAGGAGTAATAATCAAACCTAATAAATCACCACAGGCACAAATAAAGATACCAAGATTTTTAACGTGGAAAACCCCTCAAATCAAGGTAAAAATCACGAGTCATCCAGACAAAAGAAATAGCTCCATTATGAAGAGTTTCAATCAACAACACAAATGAATGCCAACATCCAACCAAATAGCAAAGCAACAAAGCTTTCAAAATATAGAAGAGCAAGAGAAGAAAAACCTATAAAATTACTGCTGTAGTGAAAAATTAATATCTCCCAACTCAGACCTCGTATCAACGATCCGACCAGTCAGAATGAAGAACAATGAGTTCCAAACTTGCTGTAAAAATTTCAGCCCGATCCAACGGTGAACGAATCCGCAGCGTCTATTTTACGGTGGCAGCTCTGTGAAAAAACGTGAACATAATTTTCCTCTACCTCTCCCTGTGCTAGGATTTTCAGTGTGTTCTGACTCTATTGTTCTGCCTCTATATTTATTTTGCAGCTCCATCTCTACTAAGTTAAGTGAGACATGAGCTTCTCAAGTTTTGGACATTTTCTCCACATAGGAAGGGAGCCCAATACCCAACACTTTTATTGCCTTCATCCATTTCTTTGTATACTTATGGTGGGTAAGAAAGTCCAATTTATTCCTAAGTTAAAAACATTTCAAATTATAATCTGAAAAATTATTTTAAACCGTATAATTCAAAATTTAAAAATATAATTTTGGTCTGGCAAAAAGTTAAATATTTTTTACCGAAAACAAAATTTTAAGAATACTTCTGACTTAATGTGAAATTAAGAACACACTAAGGTCAGAAAAAATAGTTTTCTCCTTATTTGAGGGTTAATCTCTTATTTATAGGCAAAACAATTACAAATACAATAACAGATTGACTAAAATATCCGTTATATAAAAAATATCTTAATAAATATCAATTAGTAACAAAGAAACCTAGATTCAAAGACTTTCATGTATCGGGTTAGGTCCATGAACGACCAAGATGATACATATATTACAAAATGTGAAAATATATTATAAAATGTAAAATTTTAAGAAAATAATACAAATTATATTATTTAAAATATAGTTATATACATATTTTGAATTACACAATCCAAAATTTATTTTATGTTATATAACAAGATTTAATACAAAGATGCATTTTAAATTATAAAATTTAAAATATATTTTTAAATTGTTTAATCTATCAATTCATTCTCACATGCACTATATTTTCAAATTATTAACTCGGATTCGGAACCTAAAAATTTAAAAATATATTATGAATAACTTAACTTGAGATACAAATTCGAATTTTTAAACTACACAATTAAAAATTGTGTATTTCTGGACCTTAAAATTCATTTTCAATAACGTCATCAAACACATATTTTTAAATTTTACAATCATAAATTTAAATCTTGAACAATTTAGACATTTACAACGTTGCTACATTGCGTAAGAGAGCATGAGGTACAAAGTAATTGTATGAATATTATTTTATTGCAACATGAATTTCATACTCGTTTATAATAAACGTCATGCTTGTTCTGTTATTGTATAAAAACTAAACTCGGTCTCTATTCGTCTTGTAACAAAAATAAAATAAAATAAACACTTAATTTATACTGTTTAATAACTTTTGGTATCATCTTTAATAAATTAGTATATCTGCTAACATTATATTGTTGACAATTATTTTAGCTGTATTGTTTTAATTAGAGAATTATATTCTTTAACAAATTAAAAAATATTTGTATTTTATAACATGCGAAATGCATAATTTTTTACTTAAAATTATTACATAAAATTTTCAATTAAAAATAATTATTACATACTATTTTTAAAATTTATTTATAAAAGTATATATTTTCTTAAAACTGTATTATTTTTTAATATAATAAAACTTTTGATGCACGAATTTACGTGTTTTTCCTAGTCAACATAATAAAAAGGATTGAGGCTGACATGAGAGTTATGAAATTAAACTTGTAATAAAATCATTGAATCAAAAGAAGCATTCGCATAGTATTCTAAGGAACCGCATCAATCGAAAGAGGGTGAAAGAAAACCACATAATTTGTGAGATTTTGACCTAACAAAAAAAAAAAGAAAATGTTGGGGTAATTCCCACTTTCAAAACTATATATCGTGCCTCTTTCCACAAACGCGTTTGGCAAACGACGTGTGACTGACGACGAAGGACCTCAAACGCACTGCGTTTTTCGTCGGTGATGCGTTCTAACCTTCTCCACTAAGCAACCAAACAAAGCATAAATATAAATACAAACTCCTTCTATCTTTCTTCTCATATTTTCTCTCTCTAAAGATTAAAACCAGTTCCCTCCCTTTCTCCCTCTAAAAACATGGCTACCACCGCTCCTCCCGTCCTCCCAATCTCCAACTCCCAACCCGCCGCCGCAGGAGGTCCCGGCGCGGTGTTGACGGATGCCCCTGCCAACAACCCTGCCTTCCGCGCCTTCATCAACCACCTCTCCACCTCCCTCCGCCATGGCCTTGACCAGCGGCGCCCCTGGGCGGAGCTCGCTGACCGCTCCGCCTTCTCCAAACCGGAATCGTTCTCTGAGGCCACACTCCGAGTTCGCAAGAACTTCTCATACTTCCGCGTGAACTACTACGCTGTCGTTTCGCTGATCCTTGCGATCTCGCTCCTCACCAATCCCTTCTCCCTTGTCCTCCTCGCCGGCCTCCTCGCCTCCTGGACCTTCCTATACCTCTTCCGCCCCTCCGACCAGCCTCTCGTCATCCTTGGCCGAACTTTCTCCGATTTCGAAACCCTAGCTATCCTCTCCGGGCTCACCGTCTTCGTCGTGTTCCTCACAAGCGTTGGCTCCGTCCTCGTCTCCGCTCTTATGCTCGGCGTCGCCGCCGTTTGCCTCCACGGTGCTTTCCGCGTGCCTGAGGATCTGTTCCTCGACGAGCAGGACGCCTCTCAGACCACTGGATTCCTCTCCTTCCTCCGCGGCCCCGCTGCTGTTGCCGCTGCCGTTCCAGCCGTGTCCGCGCGAGTCTGAGTGAGGAATCCTTAGATCTGACACTCCCGATCCGTTGATTTTTGGTGCCTCGAAGCGACAGGAATGTGGAAATGTAGTATCTTTTATCTGATTCCTCAGATCTGATACTCTCTTCCGATCCGTCGTTTTTTGGGCCTCTTAGCGGAATGAACGTGGAAACGTAGTTTCTTTTATTTTTTATTTTTGTTTAAATTCCTTTATCCGTATGAACAAATTCTATTATACATAAGGTGAATAATAAGAATTATCATGGTATATGTATGGATCTTTGTTGTGTTTCCTTTTTAACATACGTGATTTGTTGATCCATCAAGATCTGCCAATTTTATCAATTTCATTCTGTGATTTGTTTGATTTCTTGAAATTTGGGATCAACAACCTTAAAGGAATGATCAAGAACCGTACTTTGTATTGGTATAGCAATTATGTTGTAAGATTTCAGTGGCTCTGGTGATTGTTTGAATTTGAAGATCTGGTTGATGGATCTTTGATTTTTCTCAATTTTATTCATGCATCATTAAGCTTCTCAAGAATTATATTGTACTCAGGTGATTACTTTTTTCGTTTTTATTCGCAATGTATTAACTTATCTTGGTTTTTTTTTGTGTTTGATTCAATGGAAATTGAAATTGGTGATGTAATGCTGCCTAGATATCATCATATCTGGTGAGAGATGGAATCTGTAAATTCTGCATCTGCGTTATTCATGAGCTATGTTAAATTTCAGAAATATGTTCGATTAAAGTTGTTCCAGTGATCAAATATTTCAGTGATTATAATATATACATTGCCGACAACGTCATGATCAATGTTCAATTGCGGTGAATCTGTTGATTTTTCTCTTTCATTTTTGTGACATTGTATTATTGCATCATAGCATTCTTTGCTTAGAGTCTATAATTGGTGTGAGATAGAGAATGGTGCAAGGTTAGTAATTTAATTGTGAAGATGCATAGGCAGTTTTAGATATAGAGTTAAACATGATGTTTTCAAGTTCTGTTTTCCCCCTAGTAGTTCAGTTCATGTGATTATGTATCTGTTCATTGCTTTTTGTTAAAAGATTTGTGGTTTTAACTTTAGGTGTCCACTGGAAGTGTGATGGGGGTTTTATTTGTGAGTTCGTTATCTATGGTATTCAAGTTATACTGTTCTATTTGTGTTGTTCTGGTGATCATATTTTTTAATTTTTATAATATACTCATAAACACATTAATTAGATCTCGTTATTTCTGGCGTATGAAAGATATATTGGTTTCTGCACGAGCAAGGTTAGATTTTGTTGATTTGTGTAATAATAAATATTTTCCATTGTGTAATACGGATTTTGAGCTTCAATGATAAATTCGAATGAAGAGTTTATGCCTTCTCTGTTATATGCTAAACTAATTATTGAAACGGGCTAAATAACTGCTCGGATAGTACACAATCGTAATTATTGAAACGAGTTAAATAATAGACCGTTAAAATTTAAAATAAATGTGTTTTTTATAAATAAGTTTTAAAATAATCACTTATTTAAGGATCAATCAGTACTATTTTTATCTTTATGGATAGAATTAGAGAAAAGGAAAAGATTGCTAACTTTTTAAGGGAAAAAATATTTTGACGATAAATACAATTAGAATTTTTATTTAAGAATCAATTAGAATTTTTATTAAAATAAATACAATTTTTTATTTTACAAAGAATTTTACTTATTCAATTAAAAGGTATTTATTTTGAGAAAAAAAGGATAATTATCCCTTTTTAATGCAAATTTCAATAAAAATGCTCTAAAGTACTACTTTTCGGGTTAACATGGATGACAAAACACAAAAGTTATTGGTTAAACTTATTTAAATTTATATTTTTAAGAAAATTAAATTTATATGCACTAACACTTGTTTTAAATATTTTATTTAAATTATACTTTAAAATTAATTTTATATGAATATTTTTATGAATAATTGTTTTTAAATAATTTTATTAAAATTAAATTATAAATAAAATTATATTTGTGGGTATAATAACAATCCGCAATAACTATCGAGTTTAAATTGTTCAAATAAAATAAATAGATAACAAATAGATATTTCTAACATTTTAATTTGTGAATTTAAATGTTGTAAATTGCATAAACTAATGATAGTAAGAATAACATCTTCTAAATAAGATATATTGACCAAGGAATCAAAATCTACTAACACACCATCAACATTAGAAACATCTAGAATCTTAACAATAGAAGATTTATACACAACACAAACATTATCATGAATTGTTCAAATAAAATAAATAGATAACAAATAGATATTTCTAACATTCTAATTCGTGAATTTAAATGTTGCAAATCGTATAAACTATTGATAGTGAGAATAACATCTTATAAATAAGACATATTAACCAAGGAATCAGAATCTACTAACACACCATCAACATTAGAAACATCTAGAATCTTAACAATAGAAGATTTATATACAACACAAACATTATCATGAATTGTTCAAATAAAATAAATAGATAACAAATAGATATTTCTAACATTCTAATTCGTGAATTTAAATGTTGTAAATCGTATAAACTATTGATAGTGAGAATAACATCTTCTAAATAAGACATATTGACCAAAGAATCAGAATCTACTAACACACCATCAACATTAGAAACATCTAGAATCTTAACAATAGAAGATTTATACACAACACAAACATTATCATGATTTGGCTCAAACGGTGATTAAGCAATAATATCGAGCACAGGCTCCTCCACAAGATTCACTATAGGGTCCACCATCGAGGGTTATAGACTCCACCACGGACTTCACAATAGACTCCAATACAAGCTCCTCAACAAGTTGCACAATATCCTTCACAAACTTTAAAACCGAACCTAGAGAACCCCTATTCCTATCCTAGGCACCAACCACTTTAGGATGATAAAGTTGTTATATTTGTTTGGCCAATTGTTCTCTCTCCATAAAAAATTACATTGGTATTTTGTTGTAATCATCTAACATTAGATAAATCATGACCAATCATTTTATAATTGGAATAAAAGAGACAATTTCTCATACTACACATCAATAATAAATGCAATTCATGGCCTTTCCACCAAAATTTGATTAGGAAAATCAGATAACAAATCAACATCAACCAAGACACATGCAAAAAAACTCCAAGACTTATTCTTGGTGTAATCATCTAAAGATAAGGGTGCTAATACCACGCGTAGTTCAGAAAATCGCATTTGACTACCAATATTCTAAAGGAAGACCATGTATATGCACCCAATATTGAGTTTTCGTTAGCTTCATAGAAGTTGGAACAAAATCTTTAGTCTAAGCAAAAATGCGAAGGATTCTATTTGACAAATTCTAAACTTCAACCACTAAAACCCTTCTCATATCCTCAAGCGTATGTTGTAATTGAAATCACGAAGGGACGACAATCCAAAAAAAATAAGTTTGAAAAGAGAAGGTGTAGGGAATAAGATGTGGTCTATGAGAATCGGATTTTGGGCCTGGGCGTCGGTTATGTGTAGGGAAGGTGTCTGTATCCTACAACGCCCACTCGAGGGCGATACCTTTAATTAAACAAGCAAAGTTGGTGTGGTTCTAAAAATGTTAATTTTCCCCAAAATAAAATAAGAAAAGAATAAACAAAAGTATTTTTTAGTTTTTTTAGCCCGACAAGGATTGACCTTGCTCGTACATATTCTCACTCGAAATGAAAAATCAGGGTTACATAGTTCTTTAGGAACAACTATTTGGAAAGAAATTGGGAAAAAGATTTAATTTTTTGGAAGTGAACCTGTCAAAGATTGGTCTTGCTCCTACATATCCATATTTAGAATGGAGAATCAATGATCACATAGTTCTTAATAGACGGTATAAGAATTGATTTGCATTTTAGTTTTTGAAAATTCTTTTTATATTTTTTGATATTATTTTAATTACTTGAAAATGTGTGTCACACGATGCAAATGGCCGGACAGACACAAAAAAGTGAAAGAGAAAACATTTTTTTTTGGTAATTTTGAAGAAAGGAAAGATAACAAGAACTATGACGACGTTGATGGTCACATGAGTATTAGGCCTTTAAAAGCATATTTAATTATTCGAAAAAATAAAGCTATTAAGTACTAGGATGATGCGAATGATCTTTAAAAACATCTTTAATATTTTTTTATTTTTAATTTTATGTTTTTTACTATTTTTATATTATTTAGAAAATGGTGAATGTTTAGAAAATGGGGTGCTGAAAAACAATTGGTGGGTATAAAGTTTAAAACATGTAATCAAAAACTAAAATAAAGGCTCAACATTTTAAATAGCTCAAACAAAAAATGAAACCAAGAAGGTGTAGTAAAATTTGAGGTGTAGTGAACAAAAAGTGGGAGGTGTGTGTAGTGAATATTGAGGTGTAACGAGTAAACGCTGCAAACAAGCCCAAGAACAATAAACAAAGACATAAGGTTGCGGGTATAATTGTCAAAACAGGTTACCTGACCCGGCTCGACCCGACCTATCATGAGTTGGCTATAAGATCCAAGAAATTTAAATAATTAAATAAATAATTATTTAATAAATGTGGGTAGTGGAAACCTTTATGGAATTTAATGTTGGAAGTTAGGATATGGAATTTATTGAAGGACTTGGGTTCGAGTCTCGTGTATGACATTGGTGTCCATGGAAAAAAGGTTTTTAATTATGGATTGAATGAGGGAAAGGGTTGATTGTGAAGATAATGTAGAGGCATGGGTTATGTGCTTTGGATGTGTGTGGTCTACAAGGTTTTGGGTGATACCTTAAGGATGGACTTGGTTGGAACATTCCTTGAGTTGTGACTCAGAATGACATTCCTTGAGTTGTGGCTCAGAATGACATCCCTTGAGTTGTGGCTCAAGATGGAGGATGAACACTGGACATTCCTTGAATTGGTGTATTACCGGTGTGAGTGTGCGAGTTATGGCTCGTAAGGAGGGTCTCCACTTGATTGAGCAATCACAAGTTGTGGCCAGTGATGTGTTAATCTTATGTCGAGAGTACAAATTGTGGTTCGTATTAGGAAATCCACCTGACTTTGCAGAGTGTGGTCCATAGCATGATTTCCCCCAAGTGTTCTACAAGTTGTGACTTGTAGATGGTGGCAGTAAAGGATATCTTAAGGTTATCATCTAAAGATGTAGAACGCGGATAATATGGTGGTGGTCATGTGGTGTGGAATCAGAGGATAGAGTTCCTCTTATGAATGTGTGTATATTATTACAGTGTATATAAATATATTTATACTATTAGCTCACCCTATCTGTTTGTGTTTGACGATGATCATGTAATTCGTAACACATGAGCAGATGATGTTGCAGGTGGTGCTGGTGAGGCATAGCATCAGAGCGGGGCAACATGGAAATTTTATTTTAAAGCTATTTCTATCATTATGTAACTTGGATTTCAGTATCAGTTTTTGGAAATGTAAACTTGGAGTTTAAATTATGTTTATTAGAACTCGTTAATTAACGTTTTAATTTTCCTGCATTTTGGGAAAGCCGGTATAATAAATTTCGTTTGTTTTTCTACCTTGGTTATTTTATTATAAATTAGTAATATCCGATCGGGATGTTACATTAGTCATTTAGTGAGTCAACCCAACTCGACTCACTTATTAGCGAGCCAAAAACCTTTAAACCCGGTTCAACCTATCACGGGTTGGTGGGTTAAACGGGTTGGCTCACTAGCTCACTTAATTAAAAAAAAATACAATTTTATTTCTTCCATCCCAAAAAAAAATATTTTTAATTTTGATTAAAATCTAAATAAACTTCAATACAATCCAAAATAACGTTCAACCCTAAATACAAACAAAAATCATAAAAATATTATGTTTGCATTTGCCAACATAATATGTTGGCTAAATAAAAAACAACCCAACCCAAATACAAAAAAAATTGTGTGACCTTTTATCTGCGGCTGGGTTGGTGAGCCAACCCGGCTAATCACGGGTTCAACCCGAGTGAGTCAGGTTCTTGGTGGGTCAGGTCAGAAATTAACCTGTACTGAAATTTATAAGAAAATTTCAACCCAACCCGACCTGAACCCGTGGTGGGCCAAGTTGGCCTACTTTGACAGCTCTAGGTGCGAGGTTATCATATGTGGGGGTGCATAGTGTAAAATAAAGCAAGCCCAAAACAACAACAATACACATAATGGGTGTGGGTAAACATAATACGAGGGTGAATAGAGTAAAATAAAAATAGATAAAAAAAAGGTATGTGTGAAATGAAACTAGGTGTTGCAAGGAGTAACTAGAATGGGTTTTGCCCAAGACCTAATCCCTTTCTTCTGCCTCTTCTTCACCAAATACCAAAGGCAACCTCCTTCTTCCCCAATCTCACGCGTGCAACTTGCATTGAGCTTCAGTAGTCGTCGCTCCAATTACACAGTCACCGGCGTCGATGTTGGCCAACATCATATGCCTTGCCTACATTGTCACAACACCCCCTAGTCGCTCATTCTCTCATTCGTGCAAGAATTAGAGGCACGCAGGTGCCCCCTACATACTTCCTTCGACGACGACGCCTTCCCTGGATGCCCCATCCTCGTCGCCAGAGCCCCTATATTTGAGACACCTTCTCCTTCGTTTTATTTCTTCTCTCCTTCAAGCGGGGAGTAATAACATGAATGGTATTAGTGTAAT
>Ga0214543_1002962_pt1 | contig 33328 bp, 16 predicted proteins | sample CNSS2metaG_FD_160094 | JGI IMG/M metagenome (GOLD analysis project Ga0214543, IMG submission 160094) | Root nodule microbial communities from cowpea collected in UCLA plant growth center, Los Angeles, California, USA - CNSS2 | ecosystem: Host-associated > Plants > Roots > Nodule | place: USA... | reverse complement strand
TTTTTTACCTTTCTTATATAGATTTGCTCCGAATCTTGTATTTTCATGTGGGGTTACTTACTAGGATTTCCACTTTAAAATCTTGTCATCAATCCATGTGAGGAGATATGACTTATATGATGTGATGAGACTTTTATGCAGCTCCTCTTCTTAGTTTATAATCAATATTCAATTTGACTTCTCCAATTAACCAATAATCCCATTAACCATGTTCCGTGAAGAACCCAATTTGCGTTTTACTTCCTCGTTTCGGACCATATTATAATAATTTGCTGGAAAAGTTCAGCTCTTGCACAAGCATTAGTGTATATATATATATATATATTTATATATAATACAAAAGATTAGTTATAGCAGGTGACCGCATGAGACAAACAACATTCATTAATGATGCTGCTATGCTCCCCAACATGTTTTTCTTGCATTAAATAACCTCAAACCATGTTCTGCACTTTCTTGTTTCTTATATCTTTTCACCTGTTATGATGCATGAATGGTTGACCTTGAACAGGCAAAGCAAGCGCCGACTCATCACAATATTTCACAATTTTAGTCACTAATTTTTCTTCACAGCACTAAATAAAAAGAAGATGAATCATCTCTGCATAGAAAAATGTTTATCCTACGAGAATTCAATTACGAAAAGCACTAACCAAAGTAGTGTAGTAGAGAATTGTTAGGCAGAGGTTTAATTTGGGATTTGGTGCAACTAACGCGTTTCGCTCTGTCTTATCTTGAATATTATTATATAATAAGTGTTGTGTTGTGGTGAAGAAGACTGTTTCTAGAGACTAATTAATTAATTAATTAATTAATTAATTATGGTTCTGAGCATTCTGAGAGCGAATAAAACACACGAATGTCCAATTATTGGGCTTGGCCACCCCACAAACACAAGCTTTATATTAATCTAACGCAACTCTTTGCCTTGCTAACCAATCCATCCCTTGCTTATCCACAAAACAATCATAATAATCATGTTTATTTTCTTTAATATATTCTATTAAACGTATTCTTCAATGTCATTACACACTTTCTGATGTCATCTTATTAGGCTACAGACCTGACACAGACATTGCAATTGTGAATTTGGACGGATCTCATTGGAAGATGGATGTGTCTTAACAACGTCTTTATTTTATTCGTTAATGTTTTTTAAATGTAAATATCGAAGCTATTATTTTTATGCTTGTCATAAGTTTTTTTAATTTATTCTAACTATTGTTATTGTTTTTATTACTTATGTTTATTTAAATTGCCTGAATTATGAAAAATATTTTTTAAAATGTTGAAATGTAACCCAACATGGTTTTAAATATACTCAAAAGTAGCATTCTTAATTACACTGTCTCCGGAGATTTAATTATTGATAATCTTCTTGAAAGGAAAAAATAGACTTTGATTGAAAGAAAAATTGAACTGTGCGATAGAGGTTTGTTGCTGTGGAGTTGAGAAATCACTGTCCGAAGGGGGCCTCACAACAATTTTACCTTAATTTGGTTAATATAGAAGTGTATTAATTAGATGTTAATTATTTAATCATAAATAATAGATTAAGCTTTTATCTCACACTTTTGCATACATTACAAAAAGACTTAAGATACTAGCAAAAGAACTAGATCGTTACGCTTATTTCCATTAGCGTAAACCGTGTTAAATTAAAATATTTTATAGATATAGTAAATTTACACTAAAACTTAAATATATCATCCTACACTACAATGGTAAATTGATTATACATGACAAATTTCTCCGACCAATGAAATTATCTATTAATGTAATGCATTTTAGTGGAATTTTAGAAACTTTCATGCTTATACTAGTAAGAAGTTCAAATATTATTAAATATATCAACGGTGATACGAGAAGGTTAACTCGAGATTTTTTTATTGTCAATTATTCATATACAAAATTTATATTTTTCTTTATTTTTCCTTCATTAATTGTAAAAGTAAAATTCAATGATTACTTACTATGATACTTTTAATTCAAATTTGCCATGATATGAGACGGTCATAAACATATAAATAAGACTTTTTTTTATGCCCGTAATAATTTGAATTTATATAAAATCCTTTATCTTATTTTCAAGTTTTTTATTATCACATTTTTTTTATTATGAAATTAAATCACGCCCTAAATTATCATTAATTATTGGTTTTACATGTATGTTGGTTAAACTTGTAATTGTAACAAAGAAATCTTATATGGGTTATGAAATGAATTTTTCCTTCACTTCCCCTTTCTTGGTATTTTTTTTATTTGATATCCTAAATTTAAAACATATAAGTGATTTTAAATTTATAATTTTTTACAAGTCAATTTTATAAGGTTGAGTTAATTTTAAAGTCTATTTCTTAAACAATAGTTTTTATTGTTTGTTGGATATATTGTGTTACTCGTTATCGAGTCACTATCAGATTTTCATTTATATTTAGTCTTATATTTGATATATATATATATATATATATATATATATATATATATATATATATATGGCGTGGCGTGAGGAATGTGTGCTGAATATTGTATATCAACTACAAATAATATGAATTTACAATATATAAGTGAGTGAAAATTTTATTTTATTAGTCAATTTTATAAAGCTAAATTAAACTTAAAATTCACCATGATATAAGTTTTTTTTTTTCATATCTCTCATTTTCTATTATTGGTTGTGGTAAAAGTTCATTCTTTGTAGTTTTTTTCTTTATAGTTTTTTATCCCGTTGTAGAAAAAAAAAATGACAAATACATATATGCCTAGAAAAATTTCCTTAATTCAATGAAAGTTTTAAATTTAAATTTCATCTTCTCTAACAAACATTTATTGCTAATCCGTCTAATATTGCGTTTCGTACTAGAATGTTTGACTTTATTGTAAATATACTGTTTTGTTTGTATAAAATATAATATTTTATTTATGTATGTACATGTTTCATATTAAATACACATATTAGAATAATAAAATCATCTTATATTTATTTATTATGATCAAAACTATTAAAAACAAGACTTACAAATAAAAACTTTCCTCTTTGTCTTAACAAATATTTTATAGGTCACATTTCATTATATACATATCCAATTTCAAGATAAATATATTAAATTTTCTTAATGTATGACACGCAATTGATATTTTATACAATATTAAATTTAAGATGAATATATTAAATTTTCTTAATAAATGGCATTCGATTGATATTTTGAATATTTTGTACGTATAATAGTTTTGAGGTATATATATATATATAATGTAATTTATTAATGTTTTTTTTGTTTTTTATCTTTATATATATAATTTTTTTACAATATTTATATATTTAATATTTTTATAACAAGTTTACTCGAAAATTATATGTCGTTACATCATAAGATTTTTAAAATTTGTTGTTATTTATGAATTTTCTAGTAGCGGAAAGAGAGTTAATCAATTTCAGTCTTAGATAATTCATTTATAGGATTTTTTTTAATTTGGTTTTATGTAAATCTTTAAACATGTAGTAAAATGTTCTAACATATAGTTATAATGGTTTTTATGTTGCTTATTTTGTTTTTATATATTAGTTTCTCTTTTTTTTCATTTTAATAATAAATGCGTGATATAGTTAATAAATTTGACAAAACAATACAAAATAAAAAATAAAAAATATATTTATTTGAAATTTTAAAAAACGCTGTATGAATTTAATTTTTTTTTCTGGAAAAAAAATCATCATTTAAAAAAGAAATGTAGAGCGCAAATAGTTATTCTCTTGTGATTACATGTTTTTTTTTTTACAAACTTCTTATTTCATTCCCTCTTTTCTTTGTGATATAAAGTAATTAGTCTCGTTTTGAAAGAAAAACAAAAACAACACTTTTACCTAAAAAAAATTGTTTAGATTTTAGACGTCTTAATAGTTAAGGATTAAAGGAAATGGGTCGATTATATTGAGATACATCTCCACGATGTAATTAATTGTCACATGGCTTAAGTAATAAATTTGTTTAAGATGCAATGAGATGCAACTTGAATGGACCAATTATGGACAATTTAAAGGCCCATCTTTAGAGGTTTCTGAAATAATTATGTTACAAATTTGTATTTTATTTCATTTCATATAATTAGGTTCATCAATGACGTTTTTAGGTTTAGAAGATGACTTTTGCCTATGTGTTTAGTTATTAATAATCTTGTTGCAACGTCTATCACAATGTGCTTAAGAGAATGATGTGATAAATGAAATGTTTTATTTAAATTAAATTTTGAAAGAAATTAAGACCTTTGTTTCTGGAAATACTTGGTCCTTGAAAATTAATTTGAAACGAAGGATTGTTCATTAATAAGAAATATGGGAACTAAATATGACCACAATTCCAATATATCTATTAAAAATAATTATCTTATAATTAATAACTCTTAAAATATTTGTTCATCCTCAAATAAAATAAGAAAACAAAGTAAACACGTGAAATTACAAACCATCAAAAAAACTTAATGTTATTGGCTCGAAACATTTTTGGATCAATGAAAAAAATAGGTTTAATTAGTCGAATGGTACCCACACTCGTTTGGATGTGCCAATTTGATACCTATTTTTAAAAATGTATCAATTGAGTCTCAATTTTTGAAAATATTTCTCAATTAAGTCTCTTTCAGAAAAAAAAAATTATTAACAACATTAATATTTAAAATGACTTACAAAATTAAGTATTGATATTTATATTAAAATTTAGTTGTAAAAGTTATGAATAAAGTTAACCGTGTTACTAAAATTTTGCTGTAAAAAACTTAATTGAGACATTTTTTCAAAAATTTAGACTCGATTGACAATTTTTTAAAACCAGGTATCAAACTGATATATGTAAATAAAAGTAGATACCATCTGACTAATTAAACAAAACAAATATAAAGTTATGTATTCGTGATTGTAACACGAATGACATATTCGTCGAATATATATATATATATATATATATATATATATATATATATATATATATATATATATTTAACATACACATCATTTTAACACTCATACAATTCACACATATAAAATTATATTCAATTGAATAAATGTTACTTAATAAACTTCTATTACATGAAAGTAATACGCCTGTTAGCATATAAATTTAGAACACCACAAAGTGTCAACATGATTATAATATCTCATTAGTTCAAATACCTACATCGTGAATTCATCCCTTTAATCGTAATCATTAAAAAAAAGAAAAAGAAAAAGAAAAAGAAAAAGGAGTTGAGTTATGAATAAGGAAATAAATTCTTACTTTGATTACAAATTTGTTTAGACTATTGATCTTTCAACTACTGTGAAAATTTTAGAGAATGATTTGAGAAAAAAAGATATTATGAGGTAGTAAAAAATAAGTTATTATAATTTGTTTATACTTTTTTATTATAAAAAAATTATTTTTAAAGAAAATTTCAGGTTTTACATTAATAGAAAGGAGAAATCTGAAAGTTAAAAATCTTTGCTTGAAATTTTAGTAATTAAATTATGCATACGTGATAGTAAATTTTAAGATATTAATTTTATGCTTGTTTGGATGAAAACAGGTAAATAGATAAAATCGAATACCAGCTTTTACATTTTCTAGTTGCCTGAAAACACTTCCCTTCCCCTCAGCTTATAAAGAAGTTGTAGGTAAATTATATTTCGTTGGAAAAAATAAAAGAGTGAAGATTGCTTCTTCTTCTTTTAAACAATATAGATTTTTTTTCATATAATATATTTATTTATTTGTACTTATTCAAATAAATAAAGATAATTTATTCTACTTATTTCCTTCATTGTTGAATTAAATAGGATTTTGGTCCCCACTTTTATTAGAGAATTTTAGAATGATGCTTAATTTTTATTTTTCTCAATTTAATTTCAGTTTGTTTAAAATTGATTTAATTTGACATTTTCATTAGCATGATGTTAACATTGTATTTGGATGAAACATTTCAACAATATTTAGAAATTGAAATGCACTCTATTTGAATTGCTTGCAATTAAAATCCCTTCATTTTTCCAAATAATTTGTTTGAATAAAGAAATTAAAATACCTTACATTTCAATTTTTTGTTTGGATAAAAATTTGAATTTCTTGTGAGATAAAATTTTATTTTAACAATATTTATTTTAGGCTTAATTATGTTTTGAGTTCATGATAAATTTGGAAATGGGCTCGATGACCCCGATAGGTAAGGCTGATCTGACTACCCAACTGAGCTGATTCGACCCGACGACCCAAACGTACATGGCCGACAAGGAAACCTAAACGGACTAGGTCGGCCCAACGATCCAAAAAGGTCAGACCAACTTGACAGCCCATATGGATCGATCATGCTCGTCAAGTTCGTCGACTTGGCCCAACTCGACCCTGCTAGGTCGTCGAGGTCGTCGGGCTCGTCGGGGTAGTCGGGCCCATCTAAATCGTCGAGGCCGGTCGGGTATGTCTATGTCACCAAGCCCGACTGACCTCCATGATGGGTCATTGGGTTCGACCGGCCCGTTTAGGTTGTCGGACACACCAGACGTGTTTGTGTCGTCCAGCCAGCTCGGTATGTTCGATTTGTCTAGCCCAAATGACCTGTTTGTAGCATCGAGTCAACTCGGTACATCTGGCTCGTCGGGCTCGTTCGACACATCTGGATTGTCAGGTCCGCTCGGCCCGTATGGGTCGTCGGGCCCGCTTGACTCATTTGTGTCGTCGGGCCAATCCGATCTGTCTGGGTCGTTGGGCCCACCCGGGTCTTCTGGCTCATCCCAACGTGTTAGATTGAGTGAGAAGAATTTCAAATTCCACCTATTTTGAGGGTATTTGAATTTCTTCTAATTTAGCTAATTGAAATACTTCAAAAAAAATGCATGCATTTTAAATGATTTTTAATTTCTCTATCCAAACAAAACATTTCATTACAAAGAATTTCAAATTCTCAAAATAAATGAATTACTCTCTTGAATTGCCTCATCTAAACACACCATTCTTTTATTATATTTTGTTAAATTTTTTTATTTTATTTTTATTTTTTTATACATTTTGTAAAAAAGTTAAAATAAAAAACAACATTAAAGTATGATGTTATAAAATATCAATACAAATAAATTTAAAATAAAAAGAATTCAATGTAAAATATAATTTTAAATTAACTTATTTTTGTTAAAATTTGTTTTAATAGAGTTAGTTTAAAAATAATTCTAAAAATTTTAAGAAAAATGTAAATTTTAAGAAAAAAAAAATTCAAATAGTATTTATATAAAAATTAAAGTTGATCTCAATTTAGAAAGGGATCAAATTGCTCAATTTAAAAAAATGAAATTGGATTGAACCAAAATAACAAATATAGAGAAGAGATTGAAAATAAGACAATGATACTTGACACTAACACTGATATGTGACACTATTGTTACCACAACACACCGTCACTATCACATGACTAACACACTGACTTTACATGAAAACTTTTTTTACAAAATTAAAAAAAAATCAAAGTAAAAAATTAAAAAATTAAAAAAATTACGAAATGACATGTGACATATCTTTAGCGTTGTTAATATAGTATGTAACGAAAATGATAAAATTAGATCAATTTTTTGAAAATTGAAATTTAATTGCGAAAAATAAAAGTTGGGAGAATAATTTGAGATTTTCTAACAAAAGTGGAATGAAAAACTTATTTAAGTATAAACTTAATTACTTGAATGGTCCCCACTTTGGTGGAAGTGTGTAAATTATGTTCACATCTTTGAAAGAGTATCAACTCGGTCCCAACCTTTGAAAAAATGCCTAAATTATGTTCTTTCAGAAAAAAATAAAATAAAATATTAACAACTTTAACGAATGACACAAGTCAATATTTTTTTTTTAAATATTTTTAAATTGTTAATTTTTTCTTGCAAAATATTTTGTTGCCATATGTCTGGTCCTTGGTGTGACACGTGACACTAATAATACCACATGGCAGGGTAATGTCACGTGTTAGTATTACTATCATGCATAATTGTTTGATTTTAATTTAATTCTTATATATGTCTCTTTAATTCAATTTAGTTCCTACATATGTATTTATAATTCAATTTTGCCCCCTTTTTTTAATAATTAAAATGTTTTTTTAATCCATTTTTTTTATAAAACTAAAACTAATTAAGTATAAATAGTTTTACAAAAAAAATGATTAACAAAACATGGGTTAGTAATATAAAATAATGTAATACGTTAAGAAGTCATTTTTAATAAAAAAATATCAGTATAATATTTATACAAATAATAAATTTGGTCTCAAAATTGGAATTGGAGAGAGATAATATTGTTGTATGTTAAAAAAAATGTGGGACAAAATTGAATAAAAAAGACATAAGTAAGGACTAAATTGAACCAAAGATACATATATAATGATTGAATTGAAATCAAGAATATGATATTTGGTTGTGACATTGACACCTGACATTGTCTTGCCATGTAGCTCCAACAGTGTCATGTGTCACACCAGACATGTGACAACAAAAACTTATTGCAAAAAAAAAAAATTAAATTAAAAAAAATATTAAAAATTTAAAAAGCTACATATTGAGACGTGATATGTCGTTAGTAATTTTTTCCTGAAAGAAACCTAATTGAGGCACTTGTACAAAAGTTGAGACGCAATTGAAAGTTTTTTAAAAGCGGGGACCAAGTTGATACGGTGAAATTAAAGTGGGAACCATCTAAATAATTAAAAGAAATACATGGAAGAAATTAAAATTAAGACAATGATACTTGACTTTGATATTGATATGTAACATTCTTGTTGTCACATTACACCATCGTCTGTTACGTGATACGATACTGACTTGATACGTAATTTTTTTTACAAAATTAAAAATTAAAAATTTAAATTTAAATAAAAATAAATAAATAAATAAAATACGAACCGACATGTGATATTTTTTTAAAGGTGGTGGGACAATATGTGCTAACAAAAATGACAAAATTAGATCAATTTTTAAAAATTTGAAATTTAATTGAGAAAAATAAAATATGGATGAATAATTTAAGATTCTTTAACTAAAATTGGATCAAAAACTTATTTAAGTCTATTGGTTCAAACAGTATATCTTTTAACTTTTTTTTTTTATAATTTTATCCTTCCTAATTATTTATTGTTTATTTTATTTCATATCCAATAAAAAAAATATAAATTTTGTCAATTGGCCATTTTTAGGAGAGTTGACAAACTGTCCTATCTAATTGTCCTTTTATTTATGAAAGAGAAATGAATATGATAACATTTATAGAGCATGGTATCAAGCTTGCTCAACTAAATAAAGTGACCATTTTAAATTGAGCGTTGATAAGTTTTCTCAATTAAATTTATTTTGTAATTTAAACTGGCCAATAAATGTGGTAGATATGGTTTTGTTACCTTTCTAATTAAAAGTGAGAGTTGACAAAAATGTTCTGGTTGTTTTCGCTCCTTAATATATAAAACAAGAAAATAATAATAATAATAACACACTGCATAGAATTGTCTGAACAAAGGTGTCATTTTCTTTTTTTGAAACACAATAAGGAGTTGAAGAACTGTCTCAATTAATTTTTTTCCGTGAATTCTTTGAAAACAAAATAAGTAGTTGCATAATTATTGTTTAGATAATGAATTAATTGCTTGAAAATTCTCATATATAAATTCGTATTTGACAGTGATATATATATATATATATATATATATATATATATATATATATATATATATATATATATATTTGAGTTAAACATATTTTGTATCATTAAATTATTTTTAAAAATTGTGTTTCATCTTAAAGCTAAATTATATACTATATTATTTGTGTATATAATGTAAAGCATAATCTCTACTCAATGATGATATGTGTTAATTATGAAACTTCATATGTTATAGAGTAGAGCTGTAAAAATGGGTTGGAACTCGCGAGTCACAAGGTTAGGTTGAAACTTTTTTATAAATTTTAATACAGGTTGATTTTTGATCCGGTTTATCTAGAATCCGGCTCACCCGGGTTGGTGAGCCAACCCGTAGATAAAAGGGTCACACAAGAGTTTTTATTAAGTTAGATTTTACATTTGAATCAAGTTAGGTTGTTTTTTTAGCTAACACATAAATACTTTGTACTTTTTTTATTTTGGTTTGTATTTGGATTGCATTAAAATTTATTTAGATTTTAATTAGAATTATAATTTAGTTTTGACTGAAAAAAATAAAAATAATTGTATTTTTTTTAATTAAGTAAACTCGTGAATCAACCCGTTTAACTCACCAACCCATGGTGGGCCGAACCGAATTCAAATTTTTTTGGCTCACTAAAAAGTGAGCCGGATTGGATTGAGGTTACGCATTTTCACAACTCTATTATAAATAAAACACTCCAACCAATCACACTTTTCATAAATATAAAGACAAAATAATATGTAATTTTATTTAACAACAAAACATAATTTTTATAATATTTTGAGAAAAAAATATATTTAAACGTTTAAAAAAAGAGAGTAGAAACTGAAAAAGAAAAGAGAAAAAATGTAAAAAAAAAATTACATTTGGCTTTTTCATAATCCTTCTTTTTTTCTTTTTCTCTCATTCTAAAAAATTATATAACTTTCTCACTTCTTTATGATCATTTTCATACTCATTCTTCACCTTCAACTAATACCATATTCTGTGTGAAGTGAAGTGATGTGAGGTTGCCAAAAACACATGTCCATGTATGACTAATGATGTGAGATGGAATGATGTAAAAAACCATACATGTGTTTGCATAATTTAGTTAGTTCATAAAGATATATGAAGTGATGAGAAGCATTTGTCAAAAATGGTAGGCGTGTGACTTTTCTACAACAGTGTCAATTCATTTTTAGAACAAAAGAACTCATTTTAGTTATTATAATAATAATAAAAAAAGATATCAATATATTTGGCCAAATTTTGTGTCTGCTGTTGATTTGTAGAGCTTGTTTTGTTTATACGCTAAGATATATGTTAAATCTGCGTTTATGAAAGTCAAGTGTTTCTAGAATGTTTTCATAGATGTTTAACACATGTAGTAGAACCACGTCTCAAACAATAAACGTGCTTTCAAATCTATGTTAAAGTGTGTGTTTCATTCTATATATAATCAAATTGTACTTACGTCAAAGTTACGACTTGTTCTCTATCCAGAAAAAAAAAAAAAAAACAATGTTTTGTCACTGTGCTGAAGTGAAATCTCATTTGATATTCTTTAACAACATTTGTTATTTCAAAATCACTTTTCCGTCAAAACACTTTTAAAACGTAAATCTATCTACTATCAGACACACTTTTGACTAAAATCAATTGTATAATGAAGTTAGTTTAAATTAATTTTCAAATTGTAAACCAAACGCATACTTAGTTCATAAGTAATCCAAATTGATAATAAAAGAGGATGATGAAAGTATCTCAAGATTCTTAATTACCTTACTTTATAAGTGAAAAGGGTGGTGTTTGTTTGTTAGATACATAAAAGTAATTTTGAATTTTTATAGATTTTTATAAATGAACACGATGGCCCATAAGATAATGAATGGAAAAGTTAGCCATGTGAGAAGAGGATTATGATGAAAGTATTATCAATAGTTGATGTAATTTTTTTTTTCAGTATTTGTGAAACATATTATATTAACTTTTTAAAAAAAAATATTTTATTTTTAGTTAATTATTGAATTCGATATTTATGGATTATCCATTAATGCACTTCTTAAGGTAGTTGCAAACTGAGGTCGTTTTTCACATGTGGCAGACCCACATTAATTTTGTTCTAGAAGGTAGATCACAAGATAGATATAGGGTAACAACTACGAAGAACACTACTAGGTCACAAAAACTACAGCACTATGAATGTTTATGATGAGATTTTTATGTTGACCTAGTACACGTGCTTAGTCACATTCACGTGTCCTCAGAGAGCTTAGTTATATTTTGATTCAATGTATCAGTTCCTCTTATTTATTAATATGATTCTGTGATTGCATTTCTATTATTTGTTTTCAAGCTTAGTGATTTACACAGGGTTCTCAACAACTTGTAGGAAAATAATGTTGCAAAATTTTGAAACTCTGGTAGAAATACTAATTTTACTTGTTGAATTAGGGCTTTTTTTATTTGAAATTGATTTGAAATGAAAATTATAAATATGGATTGATTTATGTTTTTTTTAAAAATAGGATGAAATCGTTAGGAATTAGGATAGTTTTACAGATAAAATTGTTATGATATATACCGTTTTTTTTTAACAAAAAATAAAATCGTCATATCGATATCATAAGAACTTGAATTTTTATTTCATTACCTGTATTTACAAATTCAATATCAAGCCAATACGAAATACAAAAAAGTCTTGAACTAAATTATTGAAGCAAGACTTGTTATTAGAATCAATATGATTTTTCTTGTTCTTATTATCAGAATTTTGTCAGAGACATACAAATACCAAATTTATTTTTTTTATCATTAATTTATGCCTTAATATAATAATTTAAAATAAATTCATAATATTTGAATATCTCTTTTCGCTATATCGATACTAATATTTAAATAAGTTCATGACACCTAAAGTTCATCCACAATCTGTTAATTTTATTTTTTTTTAATTTTTACTAGAACTTTTGTATGTCTTTTATATATTTGTAGGCTTGTCTGTCGTAATTACAAAAGTGAAAAAGAAAACAGTTTAATTGAAAAGAAACATTTTATTAAAAAATAAATTATTTTTCTTAAACTTGACTTAACAATCCCTTCTCTTCTTTATATCAGACTTTACTCGGCCTTACAGGCCCTTTTTGCCAAATATAGAAAGTTAATACTAAATACACCCTCTTTTACTAACATACACCCCACTTCTTTTTTCTTTTTAGTTCTCTTTATCCGCTCATAATTCCCACTCAGTCATTCAAACTCAGAACTAATTTGTCCTGTTGCTTGTTCGACAACTTAATTTTCTAACTGTTTTTGAAGTTAATTAAACCTTTCCGATTATTTCAAACAATCTGAATACTTTATAAGCCTATAAATACAATGTGAAATTTGAATGAGAAAGAGATTTGTTAAATCAGAATCCGAAACATAGAGGAATTAAAGCTTCATTGCAATTAGGAGTTACACCAACATAACCATAAAAGACTTTGCTACATATATCTACATAGTTTTCTAGTGTCAAGAGAAGATGCTATTTTACGCAACTATTACAGGCCCATTTAAGCTGTTTCAAAACCATGGATATATATATATATATATATATATATATATATATATATATATACATTGCAGCAAGGACCGAGTCACTCTAAAGAGAGAACTGCTGAATCCATAGACATGGTCTCAGAGCAGAAAAAACCCATCTACTACTACACTAGTGGAGTTACTCAGATTCCCTAGTTGCAAAATCAAGTGGACAATTACCATCCCAATCCATCTGAAATGAAGGATCCATTGGTGCTTTTTCAGTCACTTTAAGAGCTACACCTGCTTCAGGTTGCAAAGTTACATGGTAATCACCACAAATACTAGACCACTTCTCTTCCCTGCTCTCTTGGCTGCTCTGCTGTGTACTGCGTCTAACCATTGCTTCCTTAATTTCTTCTTTGTTCTTCTTGCTTTCCTCCACATATGGCTGCATGAAAAGTTGTAATCAGAAATGGAATTTTTCATTCAAGAATAGATAGATACTAAGCAAATTTAGATTCTCTGTACTGTACTATTTTTCTGCTGTGCCAACTTTTACATACCTGTTTCTCAATTTCAGACATGGTCCTCCATGAATGAATAGCCATACTCAGGATTTTTCCATCTAAGACCTGATTGCAAGTTTTCAACCGAGCACATTCGTGCTTGAGGAATATCTGATACGCAGTTTTTCTTCCCACCGGGGCACCTCGCCGTTTCTTCTTTTCTTTCGGAGGTGTTGGTAAAACCACAGGCTGCTCCACATACCCAGTCCCTGCTAAGTTGGAACAAAAATCATAGCATAAGCATCTCCGAAGTCACAAGAGACCAATGTGTTGTTACCTAGAAAGATTTTACCCAACCAACAAACCTGTCATGTGGCAAGAGTATTGCTTGGACACTTCAGTGGCCTTCTCACCATCGTTACTATCCACCATATGAGGCACACTCGCAGTTGAAATCCTCTTCTTCCTAATAGGACCTTCTTCTAAAGATCCTTTAAGGTTAATCAGTAAGCCAAAAACCAAAGTGTAGCAAAAACATCAAATAAAAAAAAAAAAGTTTCTGAAATGTCTTGTGTAGAAACTGCCAAGAACATTCCATATATCAAACTTGTGGTGAAGTGGCAGATTGAATTTGTCTTACATCTACTTAAATGACAAACAACAATAGAGCTATTGGGGTAACCTTTGTTGGTGGCAGATCGGAAAGCTAGCTTTTCAGGACGCCTGTAGAAGTACAATTGCTCAAACTGGTAGAGAAGATGTGAGTAAAGCCTTTCAACTTGAGCACATAGCTTCACACTATTCCCTTCCAATTTCAGGGCAATCACAACTTCACCCCACTTCTTTTCTCGACCAACCTCAAAACATTTAAGACAATATCCATGACATTAATGACATGGTATTACATTAGAGACAAATTCATGCAAAGATATACTGTCATTACTGAAATGCACAGAGAAGCTCCAATACTGACAAAACAACATACGAAAACAACTAAATATCCTGATGATGTCAATTTGGACCACACTTCCACAGGGCAATGCAATGTATATATATATATATACCTGGTGATATCCTCCTCTTCTTGTCACCTCCAAGTAAAAGAGGTACAAGTCCAGCAGTGTTTCTCGAACATTGAAACTGCCAAGTAGAATTGGAGAAGAGCGTTATTGTTCAAACCTTTCATATTTCACATCACCCTCCCCCATTAAATTACAAAATTTCATGTTGAACTAAAAAAATGAGAGAAAGAACAACTGTAAGAAAAACAACAACTAACATTTTACAGACCCAGATTGAGACAAAAACAGATAATAATTTTAAATTACAGAGGTGGTGTCTGTTTCTGTTCATGAGAACAATCATGAAAAGTTGAGAGCTCAAACTGGCCAAACAGGAAGCACCCACTAAAAAAGAAGTGAACTTTCTTTGCATGCAATGCACCTAACCAAACAACAGCTAAAAAGGAATATGATTTGAGGGTTTCACCACCCCATCAGAGAAACAAAACGCAAAATGGGAAGCACGTTAAGGATATATAAAAACAAGAGGCAGATAGAATGTGGTTGAGTGAGTGAAGTTTTGGTTTTACATAAACAGTAAACCACTCACATGAGAGTGAGTCCAGAAGACTCCAACAACTCAACGAGTTTATCATAGAAGCTGTCGGAGTCATCACCCGGAGAACAGTGTCCTTTGTGGGACCCAGCAGGCATTGCGGTGGAGGAAACATTAGGAAGGTTCTTGAAATGGGTCTCGGATGGCAATGGAAGCGTTATCTCCTCTTTCTTCTCCATGTTTGAGGAGGCAACAACGAAGCTAAAGGTGAAACAAACACTAACCCCAACTACTTCAAATGAGCATGGAGAAGACCTTAAGTTATGCCTTTGCGACAGCTGCACGCAGTACGTGGCGTTCAAATTTTTTCCCTCATCAAAATTCCAATGGATAAATACGATTTTGGTGCATTTTACTGTTTCTATTTCGGGTTTTGGTTCTACTAAAAAATATACAAAAAAAAGGTTTTTTGGTCATCTAGTTTTAAATATATAAATGTTAACGTTGCTGGCAACAATGATGGTCTAGAGATAGTTTTTGGGTTTGGTATAAAAAGTTGAAATTTTTAGTTCCTGAGGTCGATTATGCTTAAACCCTGATTTGAAAATCATGCTGAATTTTTATAATTTGAAATCTTTTTCATTTATCGGCAATGTTTTTTAAAAGTTGTGTCTTCTTTAATACTCAGAATTTCAAGTTGGAAAGAAAAACATATTTTAATTATGAATCGACCTAACTACAGCCAAAGAAAACACAATATATATAAAGCAAAGAAAAATAATAGATTAAGTTATTAAGGATATCTTGTTCAAGGAAAAAAAGTAAATTCACTATATTATCCATAACTTAAGGACACGACAGGATACTGTAGTATGAGAGTATATTTATGTTTACAAAATATTCGTACATGTTATATATTAATATAATTTTCTACCCATACTTTAGGTGTAGATTTTAAATAGTTTTAAACAAAATATATATTTAATATTTAAGTTAATATAATTTACCAAATCTTAGCATGTTTTCTATTAATCAAGATAAAAGTGGCTTTTTTACCTTTTAAGATTAATAAAAAAAAAAACTTAAAAAATTGACAACTTATAAAAATTATATAAAATACGAGTAAATCAGGTCCTACATACGGATTTTAATCGAGATGTTATTACATTTAAAAATATAATTTTGAAATCATGTTTTAAATAAGGTTTCTTTTGAAAAAAAAAATGAAATAGCACTCCAAAAACCGCTTATTTTTAGTTGAACCCATGTTTAAGTATAAGACTTCAATAAGTTGGAAAAAATTGTATTTTAAAATATAGTTTTTTTTATTACAAATCATGTTTTAAAACATAATATTTCGTTGAAAAATCCAACTACCTATGTTCGTATTGTTTTTAAATATTTTAATTATGTTTTAAAAATATTGTCTGAAATTGTAAAAAGCCGGAGATAACCTATGAAAAATTTATAAGAAATTAGTTCTAACTATTCATAATTAATATACACAATAAAAAATCATGTTTATCTAACCTGATTAAATGATATCAAAATAAATTTTGTATAATTTTAGTATAAAGAAATTAGGCTCCACAATAACAAAAATAAAAAAATATTACCAATAAGATTAAAGAAATAATACATGTATTTGAAATATTAATAAATATTTTTTATATAATTTAGTATATACAGTGGAGTATGGATTATTTTTTTAAATTTAAGTAATATATGATATGAGTAATATTTTTCTTTATCACGTTTCTATCAATCATTTCCTTAAATAGTTTAATTTTACATACTTTTAATACTCAATTTTGTTTAACTAATTTTTAAAAATATGGTAACATTTATTTGGAAAAAAAAAATACAAAAAATAATTAATGTTGCAGTTGCATAATGAGACTTAGAGTTTTACACGACTTGTGACTTGTTCTTTGGAAGTACGTGGTCTACGAAACTTTGAGGACACCTTAAGAAGGGGACTTTGTTGTGGTATTCCTTGAGTTGTGACTCGGAATGACCTCCTTTGAGTTGTGGCTCGGGATGGTGGATGAACACGAGCATTCCTTGAGTTGTGGCTCGGATTGACGAGTGTTGCCGGTGTGAGTGTGCAAGTTTGGTAGTCTTGGGACGAATATGAACTATGGTTCATATTGGAAACTTCACTTGGTGTTACGGAGTGTGGTCCGTAACAAGTTTCCCACGCGTGTTCTACAAGTTGTGGCTTGTAGGCAGGAAAGAGTATCTTGAGGTTATCATCTAAATATGTAGAACATGGATAACATGGTGGTGACCATGTGGTACGGAATCAAAGGATAGAGTTCCTTTGATGGGTGTACTCATATATATTTGAATTGTCTATATGTTTATTTGTTAGCTCAACCTATCTGTTTGTATTTGACGATGATCATGTAATTTGTTACACGGGAGTAGGGATGACAACGGGGCGGGGCGGGGACGAGTTTCGCTATCCCATACCCATCCCCGTAGAAAAAATTCATCCACATCACCATACCCAAACCCAACGGGTATTAAACTTTTGTCTCATCCCCATCCCCACCGGGTATAATCTCATACCCATACCCGTTTCTCACTATTTTAATATTAATTTTAATTAATTTTTATAAAATAATAAAAAATTACAGTAAAGGAAACATAATATTATCAAATATTCAATATTAGGAGGATGGTTGTTTCTATCAAATACTTTGAAATAAATTATAATTGTTTACATTTTAGATTAGAATACCAAATAAAATTTTATGAGAACCAAAATATTTATTAAATTTGTAAACTACAAACATTAATGAAACCTAGTTGATAAAATTTAAAAATATTTTTAAAAAAATATAAAAGGAAAACAAATATTCAAATTAAAATATATTTTAAATGTTTGTTTACTTTAATTTTTTAAATTCTAATGAATATCTTTTTTATGCACTAATAAAAATGATAATAAATCACATTATCAAAATGACGCAAAGAACAAATAATAAACATAATAATAAAATGTTGACATAGATCTTGTATCTTTTGAACTCTAATATATGTTAAATGGTGATAAAAAAAAATTCATGGCAATTACATTCAATTTTTATATTATAGTAAATAAAAGTTATTTATACAATTATAGTGAAAAAGTTACAGTATGATTGATAATGAGTTAGAAAATAAATTAGATAAAATATATCGAAATAGTATTGTACATGATGAACATAAACAACAAGTAAAAATATTAAAAAATTAACAAATGTGTGTCTGAGAAAAAAATTGAAAGACTATTGAAAGAAAGCGCACGAAGGAAAATAAATGTATAATTAAGAGTATGATAAGATGAAAAATACCTTAGAGATCTAAGAAAACTTTTTAAATATCAATATATATACTTAATGGTTAAGAAATAACAAAAATTGTTTTAGCGAAACAAAAGAGTTTTTTAAATAAAACAAAAATTAATAATAATAAGTAAAAAAATAAATATTACCTAGTAAGTGAAATGTTTATGCTATTAAACACTTAAATTGAGAGTATTAAAGATACTCATGTGAAAGAAAAATATACAATAAATAAAAATATTAAAAAAATAATAGAAATATTCAAATATGAGACATAAAAAGTTTTTAATTGATATACATCATTTTAACATAATTATATAAAGGTTATGATAAGATGAAAAATATATTGGAGATGCGAATGCGTTTCATGACAAACCAAATAATTAAAAGAAATAAAGAGTATGGTTACTTGTGTGAATAATTTAATAATTCAAACGAGAACGGAGATATGGCGGGAACGGGTATTATGGCGGGGATATGTACATTCCCATACTCAATTGAAAAATCAGGGATTCCCCATACCCAAACCCAGTCAATGCGGGGATTTCCCGTCAAAACGGGGACGGGTTCAAGCAATATCCACGGGAGCGGGTGTATTTGCCATCTCTACATGAGAGCATATGATGTTGCAGGTGGTGCTGGTGAGACATAGATCTAGAGAGGGGCTAGCTTGGGAACAATCTTTATGATGTTTTCCTTTTTTATTTTTAAACATTTTGTAAACATTTATCTTACCACACTCGTATTTTGTAATCGACAATTATATATGTGAATTTTCGATTATTGCGATATAAAAATAAAACAAATTTTCCTATATTTTAAAAAAAAGAATTATCATAAATACAATTTTATAGTTGTTATCTATTTTAATTATTTTAATTAGTAATATTTAACTAGGATGTCACATCCAGAAAAGGTTTTCCAAGTTTGTTTTAATGTGTTCGGGGAAATGAAATCCGAAATAATAAAATGTTAGGTTGCTGGAATGTATTACTTTACTTTGTTATTTTTCTTCAATTAAAAAGTTTTGCAAGACTTACACTTTGACTAAAATTTTATTTAGTAAATAGAAAATATTTATATATTATTATGATTTACAAACTTATTAGCATCAATAATTATAAATTTATATCATAACAATAAGGATGCATATGGAAATATAATAATAAACTTTTATAAGATTTTAAATATAAATTTGTATATTACAAAGACCATAAAGTTGTCCTCATTAATAGCATTAAATGACATATAACATTATTTGCAAATTTTCATAACCAATACTAATATTGTATATTTGAAAAATAGTAATCAAATTCTTTAATAACATAAATCATAATATAATCGTGTACGATTCATAAATTCTTCATAAGTACAATTTTTCAAAAGTACTTATTACTCAAAGTACTTCACAAGTATAAAATTTTAAAAGTATTTAAAGAACTTCACAAGTGTAAGTACTTTCATAAATACAAATTTTCAAAAGTACTTTCAAAAGTATTTCACAAGTACAAATTTTGAACTTATCACTCAAAGTGTAAGTACAAATTTTTGAACAAAAAATGCAAATTTTCATACAATTTTTAGAGTACTATTGTGTGTTTTTTTTAAATATTAAAAGGTATTCAAAATATCAAAAGACAAATAAAAATATCAAAAGATAACAAAGATATCAAAAGTATCCAAAATATAAAATATATCAAAAGATAATATAAAAAAGTGGATCATTTACATAATTAAATTTGATTAATAAATTTAATTATATAAATTATTTTTTAATTCTATAATATTCATGTCCTTTTAATGCTAAAAGATTTTCCACAAGTTCTTTTTATATATGTTCAGGAGATAGTCATATATCATATTCTCCTTCTTAGAGTAAAGTTTTCGTGTCGCTTAAAGATTTTTTCACCTCTGCGTTAGATCAAGAGATAGTCCTATGTGAGACTTTGGTGGTGAATATTCACTCGAAAACCAATAATAATAATATTTTTATTATTTGTAGTAAATTATTATTAAATAAAGTCAACTACTTATAAATAAATTAAAGAGAGGGTTTCTTCTATTTTTCAGAATTTGGATTCTATGATCAATTTTCTATATTATTTCTATAGTGTATTTTTAAAATATATTAAAAAAATTAGAATATATCGATGTTTTTTTTAATGTTGAGTGGACGATAATACCAACAAATTCTAAAGAAGATATGGACTAGTTTTGTCATTCAATTTCATTAAATAATTTTCGCATTGTGACAAATATCTTATTTAATAAGCATTAAATGACTACACAGTTAAAAGTAATGATTCCAATTCTTAAACGTTTATATATACAATTGCAACAAGCATTGCTGAATTGTATCAATTGATTGAACATTTTGGAGTATGGAGTTACTTACCAGAGAGATCATTCTTTGTATCGTTGTCATTCTTATTTCTTCTTCGGGGATTTGTACAGCAGTAGATTGTGGTGGCCCTGAATTTTCAAGCACAATCGTGGTTGATAAATCCAACACATCACCAAATTTCACATCAATTCAAGCTGCCATTGATTCAATACCAACGAGCAACCCCAAATGGGTGAAAATTCAGATAAATGCTGGAATATACAAGTATGTTACTGGATTTTTTCCAATATAAATTAGTATTTTGTATGGTTAATTTATACTAAAATAAGTAGAGAGAAACTAATCATGTTGTGTGTAGAGAGAAGGTTAACATCCCAGTGGATAAGCCATGCATCTTTATCAAAGGCCAAGGTGCAGATGTTACCACCATTACATACGATGACTACTCGGAAATAACTACTAGTTCCACATTCTCTTCCTTTTCAAACAATCTTGTTGCATCAGATATTACTTTTCAGGTATATACATCTTCAAAACACTCATTTTCACTCATGAATATTATCCATAAAGTATTTATCATATTTACAAAGGAACACAAATAACTTTATTAAGAGAAATTAACGGGTGTTTGACTATATTTTTGCATAAATTGAGGTATAGACATGTTCAATACACTTAGGGATAGCAACGGGGACAGGACAGGGACAAGTTTCGTTATTTTATACCCATCATCCGTAGAAAAAATTCATCATTATCCCCATGCCTAAATTTAATGGGTATCAAACTTTTGTCTCATCCACATCTCCAACGGATAACGAGTATAATCTTGTACTCATACCCGTACCCGTTTTCTTAGTACTCCAATATTAATTTTAATTAATTTTTATAAAATAATAAAAAATTATGGTAAAGAAAACATAATATTATCAAATACTCAATATTAGGAGGATGATTATTTCTTCGATATCAAATATTGTTAAATTTGCAAATATAGTTGATAAAATTTAAAAATATTGTTAAAAAAACATAAAAGGAAAACAAATATTCAAATTAAAATATATTTTAAATGTTTGTTTACTTCAATTTTTTAAATTCTAATGAATATCTTTTTTATACACTAATAAAAGTTATAATACATCACTTGATCAAAATGACAAAGAACAAATAATAAACATAATAATAAAATTTTGACATAAATCTTGTATCTTTTGAACTTCAATATATGTTGGATGGTTATAAAAAATATTCATGGCAAATACATTAAATTTTTATATTATAGTAAATAAAAGTTATTTATACAATTATAATGAAAAAATTATAGTATGATTGATAATGAGTTAGAAAATAAAATTTTTTTAAATAAAATATATCGAAATATTATTTTACATGATGAAAATGAACAACAAAGAAAAATATTAAAAAATTAACAAATGTGTGTCTTAGAAACAATTTGAGAGACTATTGAAAGAAATGCACAAAGAAAAACAAATGTACAATTAAGGGTATGGTAAGAGAAAAATACCTTGGAGATCTAAGAAAACTTTTCAAATATCAACATATATACTCAATGGTTCAGAAATAACGAAAATTGTTTTAGCGAGACAAAAGAGTTCTTTAAATGAAACAAAAATGAATAATAATAAGTAAAGATTTTTTTATATTACTTAATAAATGAAAGATTTATGCTATTAAACACTTTGAGAGTATTAAACATTCTCATGTGAAATAAAAATAGACAATAAATAAAAATATTAAAACATAATAGAAATATTCAAATGTGAGACATTAATTTTTTTTAATTGACATACATCATTTTGACATAATTACATAAAAGTTATGATAAGATGAAAAATATATTGGAAATGCGAATGACTTTCGTGACAAACCAAATAATTAAAAGAAAAAAAAATAGAAAGTATATAATATATATATATATATATATATATATATATATATGTAGGGTTACTTAATTAATTGTGAATATTTTAATAATTTAAACTGGGATGAAGATATGGCAGAGATATGTACATCCTGATATCCATCCTCATACTCAATTGAAAAAGTCGGAAATTCCTCATACTCAATCAATGTAGAAATTTTCCGTCAAAACGAGGACGAGTTCGGATAATATCCACATAGACGAGTTGATTTTATTTGTCATTTATAAATACACTTCCATTTTCATTGATGAATATTATCCGTCGAGTATTTAGCACTATCCACAAAAAGTAAGTGACTTTTTCTTAAGAGAAATTGACAAGTGATTTTACTATAGTTTTACATAAATTGAGGTGATTAAATATTTAACATTGGTCAATCAAGTAAATTGGTTTATTTTCTTAATTATCACTTTTTCTTTCATCAATTTTATATCTTAATTTATAGAAAAAATTACTTTTCATTTGAAATTTGTCATGTTGGAGTTGTGATTGTTCATATTATAATAAATAAAGTTCTTAAACGAATGAAAACCTAAGAGAAATGTGATTAATATACTTAAAAAAATGTTATTGAACCATTTTTTAACACATGCTTTCTTTTATTTTTATAGGTTTTAATAAATTTTAATTGCTAATAAAATCTCTAAAACAAAATTTTAATGGCCTTTTCTTCATTTATCTCATTGGTTTGAACATTATTTGTGTATCTTTTTCTTGAAAATGAATTGTTATACTTGTTTCAATTAAATAGATCATAACAATGATAAAATAATGTCATGTGTCATAAATAAAATAGCATATCATGAATCAAAGTTGACTTGTTAATACAAACAAGATATGACACAATCAATATCATGTGTTATTATAATAATATCATTACATGAAAGATACACATAATCCGAACAACAAATATTATGTCTCACCATAAACATTAAACATTTGAAAATTCTTGTTATTGAATTCTAATATTTATGATGTCTTTCTTCTTCTTTTTTTTCTTCAGAACTCGTACGGTTTGAAAATATTAGAGAATTTGCGAAGACATAGGAAAAGTTATGGAATAAGGACTCCATCGTTGGCGGCAAGAATATCTGGAGACAAATGCGCCTTTTATAAATGTAAGTTTATCGGGTTTCAAGATACTCTTTGGGATGAATTAGGTCGTCATTATTTCAAAAATTGCATGATTGAAGGTGCTGTGGACTTCATATTTGGTGATGGACAATCCTACTATAAGGTACTTAATATGTAATAAATTAAGCTATGCAAATTAGATTGTTCAATTTTCTCTTTATCATCAAAGACTTTTATATCATACACAATGATTAACTAATTAATTAAATGTATAATAGGATTGTGTGTTGAATGTAACTTCTTTGGGTTGCATAACAGCACAAGCACGCAATGTAAGTAGTGATCCATCTGGTTTTGTGTTTGAAGGAGGTTCTGTGATAGGTAGTGGTAATGAAGACTCATTATTGGGAAGAGGGTATCGTCATTGCTCTAGGGTTATATTTTATAAAATGAACCTTAGTAGTGTGGTTCGGCCTGTAGGATGGGATGCTTGGAATGCCAAAGACGACGTGTATGATCTATCTATTCCTTTAACATCATATTAATCAACTTTATCTTAAACTTATGCTAATGCATATTCTACAAATTGTGAAAATATTTATGCAGGACTTGTCTTTTCTACTCTGAAATTGAATGTATAGGACCAGGTTCCAGTACTTCTCAACGTGTTCCTTGGGAAAAGAATTTGACAGAAACAGATTTTTACAAACATTTTTCCGTTCGAGAATTCATCAATAAAGATGGTTGGCTGTCACACTTACCATAAAGGAAGTAGAGATATATATCTCTTATTATGTAATTTAGACACCTTGTCTTATGAAATATAATTCAGAAAATATTTTTAAAATAAAATATAATATAAGGAACATAAAAAGAAACATTACTTTAATGCATCTCCTCCTTATATTTTAATATACAACTTTTAGATTTGAAATACTCAATGAATTGTAAGTGCATTATAAAGAAATTAAGAAATTAAGAAATTATTATTTTTTATTTATTTTACCACTTTGTTTAACTTTTTTTCTGGTATTGACTTTTGAAAAAAACAATATTTACTTTAAGTTCAATTTAGAAGAAGAAATTGCACAATATCAAAATAGATTGATGCAATTGTGATATATCGAAGGGCTTCTCCCTTCATTTCCAAAGTCTTCTTCAATACTCTCAAATGTTAGTATCTATTACCATTATAACCTTACCTACCATAGTAGTTGAGGTAATTAAAAAAAGTTATTGAGAACCATGTTTTTAACTGACACATTGTACCTCCAAATTTCTTCCTTTCTGAATAGCTATTGTGCTCTTTATACAAACCTTTTGCACCTCCAAATTTTTTCTGTCCCCTAAAGATATTGTGCTCTCCATTGAAACGGTACTTTTCTGAAATGTTCTGTTGACCGTTGTCCCTGGTGTTGGAACCTCTTAGCATGGTGGGACTTGTTCGAACCTCTCGTGGTCCTCCTATCGCACTGGAGTCTTTCTTTTTCTCATTGTTCTCATTGTTTATTGTTTGACACATAAGGTTAGTGTGAGCATTTAAATTTCATTGCACCTTATTTTGATTGCATGGATAACTATTATTGGGGTGAATGTTTGTTTCTAAGCTTACATAAAAGACATTGCATGTTGACGAAATAATGAATTAAGTACTGGTTTGTCGATATTCGATATTTATATTGTTTAACCTGATGTCGACATCCACTGAAAACACTCACAACTCTGAAAATTAATTTCAACCGAATGTGGATTTTCGGTGTGTATAATTACCGACTTCGACATTTGACATTCAGTAAAAGCCACCTAATAATTCATTTAAAAATAATAATGAAATACATACCACATCCGGTATTTGTTGGAACCAGATTTGGACATCCAATGCACACAAGAAATGAATGTCAAAACAGGTTCCGGATGTGCACTTCTATAATTGGTTTATTTTTTTTAACAAATATTTATTAATTTTTTTTTCTCATAGTGCATTTTTTATTAACATTTTATTTATAATTTCTTCTATTTTTTTTTTTAGTTTTTAAGATAATGATTTGTTAATTCTTTTATTTATTTATTTTAATTATTTGATAAGTCTATTAATAAAAAATTGAAAAACTATTTTAAAAAACTCACCTAAAGGAAGCCTTACGGATGTGAGAGCAAGAAGCATGCAAGATGCTTGCGGATGTGGGAAAGCAGCACTACTAGGAAAGTGGGAAAGAAGAGAGGCAAGGAGGGAGAAGAGAAGCCAATTATAGATGTAAGGAGGCAAGCTAGGTCAAAATTGGGGGTGGGGCTGTGCAATAAATAGGAGTGAGAAATAGGAGAGAGAAAGTTACTTCTTTAACTGAGGGTAATTTGGGAAATTTCAAATTTATTGGGTATCGAAGAAGACATTTGAGGTGTAGGGAGAAGCCAGTGTATCGAACAAGTCATTTGTCCGGCTGGGCTTCAAGGTCTGCATTCCAGAAACATCGTCGGGGTGTAATCTATTTCGCTTTGCTTCAAATAATATTTTTGGAATTTAAAAAATATTTTGAAGGTCCAAAAATAATTTTGGTGGTGCAGGAAGAAATCTCCCAAAGATTGTCCCGTCTTTTGTTTGAGCTCATTAGAAAATGACTGGCCTCCACCGAGCACCGATGGGTAAAATCTTCCTGCACCCTTATAGTTTCATTCTGCACCTCCATAAATTTTAAAGTTTCAAATTTACATTTTCGTTTGGGACTTTCGGTTTTAGTATTGTGTAATTTGGAGGCATTTTGGATTATACGATCCAAAAAGTTAACTATTTATATTTATTTATTCCAAAATATTTAATCTAAGACACAAATTTATATTTCTGAATGTGTAAATTGAAATATAAAATTTATATTCTGAAATGTAGAATATAAAATATAAAATATAAAATATATTTTGAAATATATAATTTATAATACAAAATCTATGATTAAAATTGTATATGAAAATATAAATTATGTTTACTATTATAGTTTGAACTTCATCAATGAGTAGATTATCACCATTTTTCTTTCAAATTATATTTTCTTATCGTTCAAACACAATTTATTTTTACAAATGACTAAATTCTCATAATATTTTTTTGAATTTTTCAAGTTGTTTATTGTTGAAATTCTATTTATTTTAAAAATAAATTTTTAAAAACATTTTTTTATAGTTTTATATATTTGTATACTTATTTATAATAAATTACTTTATTAAAAAATTAACTTTTTATAAACTAATGTGAATATAAATTTCAAAAATATATTTAATTTGATATTTATAAACTAATAGGGAATAATAAATTTAAAGAATAATTATAATAAAAAAGATAATTTAAATATATTAAAATTATAGTAATTGAAAAGTTATTATGATAAATAATTGAAATTGTGGTTATTTTTTTAAAATTAATTTTGATAGATGTAATTTTTTTTGATTAAAATAATTTACGTAGAAAGTTAGAAAAATAAAATAAAATAATATAATATGATTGTAAGTCGAAATATTTGACATTTTTTTTCATACAATCATATTATTAACTTATTACACATAATTTTTTAGTATATAAATTATTTTAACCAAATAAATATATATATTTATCAAAATTAAATTTAAAAAAAACTATAATTATAATATTTTATTATGATAATTTTTATGTTACTACAATTACAATATATTTAAATTCTTTTATTTATTTTAATAACTCTTTAATTCTTTTTATTTTTATTAATTTTAAATATTAAATTAAATATATTGTTTAAATTTATATTCACATGAGTTTATAAAAAAATTATAATTTTTTAATAAAATAAGCTATTATAAATAAATACACAAATCTATAAAACTACAAAAAATATTGCTAAAACTTCATTTCTCAATAAAACTGAATTCCAGTCATAAACAACTTGAAATGGGGACTAATTTCTTTGGTTTGTCCTGCATAAAAAATGTAGACTAATTTTTCTAGTTTGTCCCGTATAATATTTGGCTCCTAGATTTGCGGGCCAATCCACGACCAGCATGAAAAATTGTTTATTTTGTATTCTTTTTCATCTAGGTGGAGGATTTTAATAACCTATTTTATTTAATTAAATTAGTAAAAATAAAATATATATATAAGCCTAATTCTTAAAAAAAAAAGATATATTCAAATTTTATAATTCTTAATTTTGAAGTACAAGTATCTTGAAAATAAAAATTATTTTGATCTAGATTAAAACCAAGGAAAAAATGTGAACAATAGAGTTACTTTTAGATGAATTATAGAAAAAAAAAATTATAATGAGCAACTTGTTTATAAGAAACACGCACAATTTATTTTGTTGGTGCCATCGAATTATAGAGATTTAAGTTATTGTGGGTCAATGCAGGTCGATCAATCATTGACCTACACGAGTTGCGGGTTAAGTAGGACAGACCTAAGCAGATCAACGGGCTAAAATATTCAATATGCCCCACACACAATGTATTTTGTTGGTGCCATCGAATTCTAGAAATTTAAATTATTGCGGGTTATGTAGGCCAATGCGAGTCGATCCATCATTGACTTACACGAGCTGCGGGTTAAGCAGGACGGACCTAAGCAGATCAATAAACTAAAATATTTACTTGTTCCACACCTTTTTTTGTGGCCCTGAAGGTTGGTCAAGTGGAGGATTCTACATTGTCATCTCTTTTAAATATTAAAAGAATATAATGATAATTTAGTATATTAATTTTCTATATGAATAAGATTTTAAATATAGTTTTGTATAACAATAAGAGAATAAAAATGTCTTCCTTAATAGCATTGAATGTCATATAAACATTATTTGCGGCGCACCTGGTTTTCTTAACCAAAACAAAGTGAAATTCTATATTTGAAAAGCATTAATCATATATTTTTTAATTACATGTAAACTATTAATTAAATAAAAGTCAACAACTTGTAAATAAGTTAAAGACAGATTCGGTTTCATTAACATTTGAATTTTCTTTCACTGTTTCTTTAATGTGTCTTCAAAAATATTCCGATTGGCACTGATTTTAATAAAATTAATTATAATATATCACTATTAATGTAAAATATTGATTGGCACTGATTTTAATAAAAGTAATATAATATGTTAATATTAATGTATCTTTAATATTGGTCAGAAATAACACAAAAATATTTAGTTGAAGATTTGAACTATAGTTTTCTTATTAAAATTCAATAATTTATTTTCGTTTTCTGACAAACATCTTATTTCATAAACATTTATTTCACAGTTAAAAATAATAATTTCAATTCCTAAACATCTATATATACAATTGCAACAAGCATTCCTGAATTGTATCAATTGATTGAACATTTTGGAGTATGGAGTTACTTACCAAAGAGATCATTCTTTCTATTGCTGTCATTGTTCTTTCTTCTTCAGGAATTTGTAGAGCAGTGGATTGTGGCGGCCCTGAGATTTCAACCACAATCGTAGTTGATAAATCCAACACACCACCAAATTTCGCATCAATTCAAGCTGCCATTGATTCAATACCAACGAGCAACTCCAAATGGGTGAAAATTCAGATAAATGCTGGCACATACAAGTATGTTACATATTTTTTTTCCAATATAAATTAGTATTTTGTTGTGTGTTTTGCATGGTTAATTAATTTATACTAAATAATTATGATGTGTGTAGAGAGATGGTTAACATTCCAGTGGATAAGCCATGCATCTTTATCCAAGGCCAAGGTGCAGATGTTACCACCATTACATACGATGACCACTCCGCAGTAAATACTAGTGCCACATTCTCTGCCTTTTCAAACAACGTTGTTGCATCAGATATTACTTTTCTGGTATATACACATCTTCAACACACTCTCCTTTTCATTCATCAATATATATTAAAGTTGACTTGTTAATGACATAGTCACCATCATATATTATTATAGTAACACCATTGTATAGAAAATACATGATCATAAACATTAAACATTTGAAAATTCTTGTTATTGAATTCTAATATTTATGATGTCTTTCTTTTTCTTTTTTATTTTCTTCAGAACTCGTACGGTTTGGAAACACTAGAGAATTTGATAATACATAACATAAGTTATGGAATAAGGACTCCATCGGTGGCTGCAAGAATATCTGGAGACAAATGTGCCTTTTATAATTGTAATTTTATTGGTTTTCAAGATACAGTTTGGGATGAATTAGGTCGTCATTATTTCAAAAATTGCATGATTGTAGGTGCCGTGGATTTCATATTCGGTGATGGACAATCCTACTACCAGGTACTTTGATATATAAAAAATTAAGTTGTGCAACTTAAATTGTTCAATTTTTTCTTTATCATAAAAGACTTTTATATCATACACAATGGTTAACTAATTAATTAAATTTATCACAGGATTGTGTGTTGAACGCGACTGCCTTGGGTTGCATAACAGCACAAGCACGCAATGTAAGTAGTGATCCCTCTGGTTTTGTGTTTGAAGGAGGTTCTGTGATAGGTAGCAGTAATGGAGACTCGTTATTAGGAAGAGGGTATCGTTATTGCTCTAGGGTTATATTTTATAAAATGGACCTTGGTAGTGTGGTTCGGCCTGTAGGATGGGATGCTTGGAATGCCAAAGACAACGTGTATGATATATCTATTCCTTTCACATTATATTCATCAATGTCTTTATCTTAAACTTATGCTAATGCATATTCTACAATTGTGAAAAAAATTATGCAGGACTTGTCTTTTCTACTCTGAGATTGGATGTACAGGAGCAGGCTCTAGTACTTCTCAACGTGTTCCTTGGGAAAAGAATTTGACAGACACAGATTTTAACAACAATTTTTCTCTTTCGGTGTTCATCAATCAAGATGGTTGGCTCACACAATTACCACAAAAGAAATAGAGACATCTCTTATTGTAATTTTGACACCTTATTTTATGAAAAAAATAATTAGAAATATAGTTTTAATATATAACTTTTAGATTTGAAATAGTTAATGAATTATAAGAGCATAAAGAAAATAAGGAATTATCTTCTTTTTATTTTACCATTTTGTTTATTTATTTTTTTTGTACTGACTTTTGAACAAAAACAATATTAAGTTTAATTTAGAAAAAGAACAAATTGCATAATATCAAAACAGAATTATGCAATTTAGTTAAGTTATATATTTTTTCTCGCTCAGTCTAAACTAAAATTAAATGAGTTGAGAAAAATATTGTAACATTCCAATATTGGCCCAATTGTGAACAACCCACTTTATCCGAGTGTACTTCAAGGTTCGCATTCCAAAGATTTTATCGCCTTTTGTCTTGGCTTAGAAAGTGACTAGCACATGTGTTCAAATTCTTCCTGTATCTTATAACTTCATTCTGCACCTCCATAAATTTTAGGATTAAATATATTTTTTAAGTGTTTGTGACAAAAACATATTAAAGTTTTAGATAAAGATGAATTTCAATTTTATGTTCAAACTTCAAATTTCAGGAACTAAAAATATATTTAAATCTATATTTTAAAGTTTTAATTTTAACTTTTAATTTAGGACTTTCAATTTTCATTTCAAATCGTGTAACTTGGAGACATTTGGAACCTTCTAATATTAAAGTATTTAAATAACCTTCTAATATTAAATTATATATAAGAAAAAAATAAGAAAAAGGAAAAAAAATATAAAAAGAATAATAGATAAGGCTTTATCTTTTCATTAAATGAAATTTATCATGACTTAAAGAAAAAAAAAACTAAAAATTAAAAGGAAACTTAGCTTATAAATGAATGAAGTGAAAGATATTAATATGTGAAGAAATGAGCAAAGAGTAAACATGAGAGAGAGAGACATGAAAGAGAAAGAAAGAGAAATAAATTGAGCAAAAGATTGAAAAAACTTAAAAGTACATTTAGCATGTTAGTGCAAAATACTTTACCTGATATGAAATTGACAGAAAGATAAATTCAGAAGAATTAAACATGGTTTATATATGGGCTTCTCGGGTAGAAAATGAGCCATTTCAAAAAGTTTATTGTTTCGATCTAGAATAATATTAATTCAGCATAGGCTACATGGACCTGAATAGTTTATCAGATAAATTGATAAATCGGAGTCCACCAAGCAAAACTGGTAGTTTCCTAATTACTACCCGTTAAAGATAAAGTTTCATTAAAGAACATTTTCATGTGGTAGAACTTTCTAAGGGAATACAAGGTTTTCATGAGCTTGATCTTGAGTTGTTATTCACACATAAATACTTTCAGTTTTGTGTTATGCTAATAATACTTTTCTAGCTCCGCTATTCCAAACCAAACTTGACTAAGGAAGGGTAAAAAAAATTGGGATTAAAAGATTAGGGAGCATAGTAAATTGATTTAATAAATCATAAAACAATAAGTTCATTCTACTTTTACAAACTACTCACAAGTTTTATAGTTTTGGGTCCACTAGTCCGATCATGATTTTTCTACCATAAAGAAGAAAAATTCTTCCTTTTTTAGCTGGTTATACGCAAGGAGAGATTCAATGAAGAGAAATGAGGTTAAACTATTTTTATATCAATCTTAATAAACTTTTTATATTTTATTAAGTTTTTACTTATTTTGAATTATATGTTACTCTATTCACTTCTCTTTAATTTATTTTTAATTGTTATCATCTTCATTTATTTATTTATGTTTATAATATTTAATCCATTTCCAATTATTGATCTTATATATTTCATTTATTTTATTTATCCTTAATAATACATTTGTCCTATTTATTTATTTATTAATTATTATTTATTTATATTTCATTTAATTTATATTGGTTTGGTTCATTTAATTATTTTAATTTACCTTGTACTAGTGATTTCTATTTATTTTATTTAAGTTATTTTCGGAGATTCAATTTATTTGTTTATTTAATTTAAATTATTTTTTGTTATGCACACTCGTATTTATTTATTTCATCTCTATCATATTTTTTATATTAATTTATATTTATATTATTATATTTATTTATGATATTTTAATTCATATATTCACTATTCTTATTTTTATTGTTTTTATTTTGTGCTACTTTTAGCGTTATTTTTCTATAATTAATTAATAAATAATTAATTATATATATATATATATATATATATATATAATCGTGATAATAATAAAAATATATATAAATATTATTGTGTTTATGATATGAGAATTATTATTTTTTAAAATGGGAGTCATTTTTAACAAAATATTTTATAAAATATGTAGTTTTATTTAAATTTAAATATTTATTTGTTTTAAAACCAACATAACAACATAATTTATATATATATATATATATATATATATATATATATATATATATATATAATAACAACTTATTTTTGTAATATATCTCTTATATTTATCATATATCTTATATTTTCCATATTTTTACAATTTCTACAA
>Ga0214543_1002959_pt1 | contig 33359 bp, 24 predicted proteins | sample CNSS2metaG_FD_160094 | JGI IMG/M metagenome (GOLD analysis project Ga0214543, IMG submission 160094) | Root nodule microbial communities from cowpea collected in UCLA plant growth center, Los Angeles, California, USA - CNSS2 | ecosystem: Host-associated > Plants > Roots > Nodule | place: USA... | reverse complement strand
TGATGTGTATACGCTAGTATATATATATATATATATATATATATATAAATGGTCGTTTGAATAATCATTAAAAGTAAATTATTTATAAAATAATAAGTAAAATTGAAAAAATAATATATTGTTTCTAAAATAATTAATAAAGACAAAAAAGAGGTTTATAAAATAATAGTTCTATATTAAAAAATCTTATATTATATGAAATTTTTCTTATAAATTTGTTAAAAGAAATTGTAAAAAAAGATTTTTTTTTCTTCTATTCTTTTAAAGAATCTTAATTGGTAGGTAATTCCTTCGTGGATAATTATTTTCTACAAAATATAAAATTCGTAAGCATTTCCTACAAAATTTGATGCGAAAAGTGTTTTATACAAAATATGTTGCAAAAAAAATTGACAGCAATTTCTTATAATTTTTTTTATAATTGAAAGTATTTCCTACAAAAAAAGTAAAACAAAAATTGATAGGAAATATGAGTTTTTTAATAGTGGTTAAAGATAAATTATTTATAAAATAATTTTTAAAATAATAACTAAGGTTAAAACTGAAAAAAAAAATGTGGATACAGGAGTTGTCGCGCGTGGGTATTCATTTTTTAATTTTCAAAAAAATTAAGATAAATAAAAAATATGTAATTAATTTTTAAAATAGTTGTTAAATGTAAAATTATAAAAATAAAATATGTACACAAAAGAAGTATTTAAAATAATAGTTTAAGACAAAAGAAGTTTTTAAAATAATAGTTAAAGATAAATTATTTATAAAATAATTAATTTTTAAAATAATTAAGGATAAAATTGAAATAACGAGATGTGAACACAAAAGAAGATATCTCTTTATATATTATTATAGATGATATATATCATTTTGCTTTCATCACTATTATATATTCTTATTCTTATTCTTATTCTTATTATTATTATTATTATTATTATTATTATTATTATTAATAATAACAGCTTTCTCATTAGCATCACTATATATATCATTATTCAATTTATACTACAATGAACATTAAATTATATATATGTTCAATATTTATCTAATTTTTATCTTACAAATGTTATTCTAATATGGTTTATCCTATTAGACCATTAAACGAGTCTTAAATTTATATATTCAAATATTAATAATATAAATTATCTTTACAATTATATATTCAACTTTGAAGCGATATTATTAAATATAATTAGATCTTAAATTAATTAAACTAACAAATGTTTAAGATATAATAAAGTATTAATAATATTAATTAAAATTAAATAAACATAAGTTTAAAAAAAAGGAAAAAAACTTAAAACATTATTTTCAATATATTAATCAAGTTATTAGAAAATATCTCAAAATAAAAATATATGATAGAATAAAAATTAAGAAAACAAAAAAAACAAAAAAAAAGTTCAGTAACTAAGAAATAATTTAATATACAAAGATATATTAAGAAAAGAAAATATTATCAAAATTACTACATTACCTATTTTATTTTGTTGATAAGTGTCTTAAAAGTTAGTTTTTAGTCATTTTACCTTTTTAATTTATTTTTTACTTATATTTATTTTATTGTCTCGTATCTATTATCTATCTATTATATTATATATTAAGAAAAGAACAATGATACTTTAACCCACTTTTTTTGACTCACTTTTAATCCACCACCTCAATCACCATTAGATCATCACATCATATCACTTGAAAGAATAAAATAGATGATCTAATGATAATTGAAGGAGTGGGTTAAAAGTGGGTAAAAAAAAATGAGTTAAACTATCTTTATCCTTAAGAAAAGAACATACTACCAAAATTACTGCATTGCCTATACTATTTTGTTGACAAGTGTCCTAAAAATTAGTCTTTTAATCATTCTACTTTTTTAATACCTTTTTTATTTATATTTATTTTGTTGTTTCATATCTATTATCTATCTATTATATTATATATTAAGAAAAAAACATATTACCAAAATTATTACATTAGCTATTCTATTTGTTCTCAAGTGTCCTAAAAGTTAGTTTTTTAGTCATTTTATTTTTTCTAATTTCTTTTTTATTTTTATTTATTTTTCTATCACATATACATGAATTTTTTTTTACATTTTTATCTATTTAATTTATTTTTTATTTTTTCTATTTATATTTATTTTGTTGTCACATGTGCATAGAATTTATTATATTTTCTATCCATTTATTTGATTTTTAAACTAATTTGTCTATACTTAATAATAGGTCATTTAATAAATCATTAAAGAATGACCTATATTTAAATTACTGATTTCTATAGTATTGCTTCATATTTAATTTTATTCTTTTTTGTTTTCTAATTATTTGGTCATTTTTTTAAATAAAATTTAGAAAAATATTTTAGTTTCTTCTTAAAATAACAATATTTTAAAAATAATATATATTTATTAATAATACAAATTGTTCATACCATCATATAAACAATTGTCTATTTGAAGAGTTATTTTATTCTTTTATCTATTTGATTTTGATTTTAAACTGATTTACGGTAAAAATATAAATATATTTCAATTATGTCATTTAATATCTATTAAATTATTATTTTAGTTCTTAAAAATTATTAATAGTCTCTGAAACTACAATTATGTCTAAAATTGAAATTCTTTTGTTAATCGATTTAATTCATGATAAGCATCCTTAGATATTATTTTAAAAGTTTGTTGACTTTAAAATAAATAAATAATTACTTATTTTAATAGGTGTCTTCAAAAACATTTTAGCCGTTATTAATTTTTTTAACGTATTTTTAATATATTTATTATTAAAGAGTAACTTATATTTTAAATGTACTCTTTTTTTTCATTTTCAATATTTTTCATGATTTTTAATTATTTGGTCAGTTAATAAATTATTGAAGAATAAATTATATTTATAGTATTATCTCTCTTTTGCATACTATTTTTTTCATTTTTAAATTTTTCTTTTTATTATTTCTAAATATTTAGTCATATAATAAAATTTAATTTAAACAAATATATTTAACTTTTATTTCTTAAAAGAATATTATTTAAAAAATAATATATATTTATTAATAATACTTAATGTCATACAACAAAATTGTCATGTAATAATTTTATCTTTCAAAAAATTGTTAATAAAAGATTATATTTATCTTTTTATATTGAAATTATTATATAAAAAATTTTATTGTTGAATTTTCTTCATTAAGTAAAATTAAACTGATATTATTTAATAAGTTATAAATAAGCATGAATTATATTTATATATACTTTGTATGAGATTTTAATTAATTATATTTTTAACAAAATAAATGAAAAAGTTATACTTAATAGTTCATTTCAAAGATTTAAAATATATATTTATAAAAAAAAGATTACATTTCTTAATATTATATATTTTGTTTTATATTCATTGAATTATTTTTTACTATTTTTAACTTTAAATTATCTAAGCTTGTGACTTTAACAATACTGAAACATAAAGTAAAAAATAAACTAATTGTTCATGAGTCTGTCGATACAATCACTAAATGAGCATAGTGTAAAATATTAAACAAATCATTCCACATATTGATTAAAGGAATACCCATTAAACGTGTTTAAGAATACCATTAGTTGAATTTGTTCATATACTGATAAGACGAGTCAAATAATATACATTGCACAAGTTTGTCCACACACAAATTATAGAACTCTATTAAAACATTAGACGAGTCTGTCCATTCACTAATTAAATAACTATTGCAATACACATCAAATGAGTCTTCACATACATTGATTAGACGACTATGTTCATACACCAATTAAACAAATTTAGCAACAAACACTACATGAGTATATTTATACACTAATTAGACAAGTCTAATAATATACATTAGACAAGTCTATCCATACACAAATTACATGAGACTATTATTACACATTAGACAAGTCTGTCCACTCATTCATTAGATGAATCTTGCAATACACATTATACGAGTCTGACTATAAACTGAATAGACAAGTCCAACAATACATGTTATACGAGTATGTCCATAGTTTAGTAGTACATATTAGTCGAGTATGTTGATGTATTGATTAGATGTGTTTAGAAACACATTAGTCATTCATATATTAATTAGACGACTCTAACAATGTACATTAGACAAATCTTTTCATACATAAATTTCATGAGTATATTAATATACATTAGACAAATTTCTTCATTCACTAATTAGATGAATTAAATGAGTATGTTCTTACATTGATTAAACGAGTATAACAAAAAAATATTAGACGGACCTAACAATATACATTAGATGAGTATATCAATACACTAATCGGATAATTAACAAAAATTATTAGAGATGAGTCATTCCATATATTGATTAGATGAGTCTAACAATACACATTAGACGAATATGTTCATATACTGAACAAACGAGTCTCGCAAACACATTAGACAACTTTGTCCATACACTGATTACATAAGTCTATCAATATGCATTAGATGAGTTTGTCTATATACTCATTAGATAAGTTTAGCAATACATATTAGACGAGTGTATCCATATATTGATTAAACAAGTCTAACAACACATATTAGACGAGTTTGTCAATGCATTGATTAAATGAGTCAACAATACACATTAGACGAGTATATTTATACATTGATTTGTATTTTTAGTGAGTCTACTCTACATATTCTTGCATGTCCTCTATATTTTAGAAAGTCTACTTTATATTTTTATCACATTCTTGAACCTTGTATTTTTACAAAGTCTACTATTTATATTTTTTACATACATATTGATTTCTAAACCTATAAATCATTTTTCACATTGATTGTATTTAAAACTCAGAAATAAACTTAAAAATATTTATTATTTTTTTTCTCAACTTCTAAATCTCTTTTAATAAACACACAAACAAACATCAACTCGGTACACAAAGTTCATGTTTAAAACAGGTTAGAATGAAAAAGAAAGTCTTGTGCTGAAACTACTACTTTCCATTAATTAAAATTATATATATATATATATATATATATATATATATATATATATATATATATATATATATATATAAATATATCAGTTAAAAAAATGAAGCCGCGGACAAAAGTGACGACTTTTGTTATAAAATACAAGATCGTGTTAGCGAAATACAACTTCATATTTTTATAAACTATAGTCGTATTTAAATATAAGATTTTACCATTTACGTACTTTTCTAAAATATGCCCATATTGGCAATTTTTATACAAAAATTATACTATTTTCATAAAAAAACCAATAATTTGTTTTAGAATAATATTCCATTTTAAATAAACATATCGAAGACCTTAACAAAAAAACAACAGTGAGTGGACATCAAGACTAAGAAAACCGTTATTAAGTTTTTATTCAAGTTAAATTGAGATGGAGTTAAATAACATAACCTTTTACTTAAAATAATTTTCTTCAAAAAAAACAAATTTCCTGTAATGATGTGTATAATGATTCGTGTTATATAAATGAAAAAAAATATAATAAATTTATAAATTGCACAAAAGATAAGAAATTTATTTATATTGATACATTAAAAATAGATTATGAAACTAAAAATGTATTTACATCATTCACTCTCATTGTCTTATGTATATCAAGGGAATATGATAAAAAAGTCTTAGAATAATAGTCAATTTAAAAAAAAAAAATCCCAAAGACCTCCGGTTTGTGAATAGAAATACTATAAATTTTGATTAAGATATATTTTGAATGACTCAAATTATATTAAAATATAAATGTAAGTAAAATATTATGTTATATATATATATATATATATATATATATATATATATAAATTATATAATATATAAATATATAATATATATAAAAATTATATATATATTTATATATATATATATATATATATATATATATATATATATATATATATATATATATATATATATTAATTGATTTCTGATTTCAATTTTAATTAATGTAAATTTCATGATATTATAAACATTTATATGTAATTTGACAGTTAAAAGAAATTAAAAAATGGTGGTCTCTCGGGTATGTTTATAAAAAAAGTATATATGAACCAGAAAACAACAAAAAAATGCTATAAAGTAAATAGTTGTTTTGGAGTTGCAACCATAAATTAACATGTCTTTTTGGTATGAAGGACTTGGTTGGGTAGTTAGGTGTATGATAAGGGTTTGCATTTTGTCTACAAAAAATTTATAGAGTTTGTAGTTTGATTCACAAAATATTACACAGCAAGATTTGCAGTTTTATTCACAAAAAGTCATAGAATAAGAATTTGCAGAGTTGTCACAAAAAAATTTATGAGAAAAGTTTGCAAGTTTATCTACACAAATTTGTAAGAAGGTTTGCGGTTTTTGTTAGAAAAATTGCATGTTGAATACTAATATTTTTTGTTAAGTATTGTAAGTCTTTAACAGTAGTATAGTTGAGTTTCTGATCTAAAATATGTTATGTCTTTAGAGAGAGGTTAGTCTTGATCATATTTTTTGTGTTAAGTGACTTTGTTAATACATTTATAGTTGGATCTAACTTGTCGATGTGATATTGGTGATGGATTTCACCTCAAATGTCGATTAGTTTTCGTATGAAAATTGCCAACAAGTCTTGATAGAGGGAAGATATGTTTTTAAGATGTATATTCATTAAAGTCTCATGTGGCGAGTAATATTAAGAAGATAATAACATAAAATTTTACAAATTTGTTTGCAAATATAGTATAAAAACAAAAAGTATTTGCAGTTTTTTGTCTAAAAAATTTGTACGAAAAAGTAATGTACTTTTATTTAAATTTTTGCTCCTATTTATAAATTTCCGCTTTAAGAAGTTATTTTCCTGTTGCATCATTCCTAACGAAAAATGCCAAAAAAATTAAAATAGAGAGAAGAGTTCTAAAACAATCTATAATGGATAAAGAAGTTAAACTTCGTCTTATTTTATTTATTTTACTTCTCTTTGTTAAGATCCTTAGATTTATTTATTTTTGTTCTTAAACTTCAATCCCAACAAATATAAAAATATAATTCTTTTTAGCACCACTTAGGCTACCTTCAAATCATAAACGATTAAAACATTTTTAATTAAAAAAAAAAAACCAACAATGGAATTAGATCTAATTTTCAGATACGCTTTATATTTTATATTTGTTTTTTCTCATGCAAATCTTGATCACACAATCGTAAAAGTAACAAAATATTAATGTAAAACTCAAGTTTTAATACGAATATATCATGTTTTTTACCCAGCTCCATTTGGTGCAGAATTACATAAAGATTATGAGAATTAACCGGTTTTAAATTTATGACGAGTCATTGGATAAGTAGTGTGTTAACCACGCGAATCAGTTTATGCCTAAGCCGTGTGTCCTCCAGACGAGTTTCGATTTCAATATGAAAACTAGAAATCGCATTCTAAACTAGCCACCTTCAATTAGAAAATGAAATTCAAAATCATTATAGTGAATCACAATTTGTTTTTCTAGCATATACGAATTTAATTGCTTTTAAAATATGGTGAAATCTAAAATAAATTTAGTTACTTAAAAAACTTTGATAGATATAAAACGGTACGAAAGTAAGATAAAAAAAGATGAAAACTATAAATATGCTGCAAAACATCTTTAAAACTATACATACTTTAAAAAATTCAATATAAGTCTTACATAAAGTAAATTGGATATAATATTTTTGAAAAATATAATTTTATTTCTAAATGAAAAAAAAAACTAAATTTATTTTAATAACAAACTTTTTTAACTTTCAAAAGAAAAAAAAATGTTAATAATAAATTATTAGTTATTATTTTGGTAACATATAACTTTTAATTAGATTTTTCGATTCCAAAATTCAAAAATAAGATTAAATTGAAAAAAAAAAATTAACAAATAAAACACCATTGTTTAATTTAATAATAATATAACAAAACTTTGAGGTTAACTGATAATATTAATTTATTGTAAAAAAATTCATTAATTCCTAAGCCATATCGAGCGGAGAATTCTTAGTTCACGAGTTCTGAAGAGGGATTTATGTAAAGCAAGTCTTTTTGAATAATTTTATGCCCGTCTTCATTGGAAGAGAAGATGGTTTTATTTGTTGGAAAATATCATTTTTAAATTGCAAAAAAGCATTTAAAATCTAAAAGCATTTGCAAGCACCCTTGTTTTTTTCTATTAAAATCCTTACCCTTTTAAAAAAATCAATGCCACGATTTCTAATTTTATTTTTCAATTTGTTAGGAGGCAATAACTTCAGCATCAACAAATTCATATTGCAACGTATGACTTTCAAATTCTAAAGTTTTAATTAAAAATCGTTACAGTGCACACCACTTAGCACAATTCCAATTCCCATACATGACTTTCACTTTTCATAATCCAAACCAAAGAAGTTAACATGAAAACGATTCTTTTATTGAAATAGTATGACTGATATATGACTTATCCCTATAAATTTAAAACCCATTCTCTGTAATTTTTATGCAAATTTATATCTAACGAACGGCATATAAATCTTGCACTAAATATTACAAAGACCACACCCATAAGTTGGGTCAATATAAAAGAACACTAACCCTAGAAGAACCTAAAACCGTTGAACCTTCTCACCCTTTATCGTAGGATTTTCCTTAGAAATCGCTTCACGCCCCGCAGTTTTGAAGTCATAGGTGCACTGGTGCTTCTCCGGGTAACGGTGCACCCCGCAGAAGGTGGTCCCACACTTGCACACGAACCCGGTTAAACCCACTTTTCTGTTGCAACACCCACACCGATTCTTAGGTTTGGAAGGCTCAGCCGCGCACGGCGGCGACTGCTCCGCCGAAGAGGATGGCTTTGCCGCGTCAGGAAGCGCTGGAGGCGCGGAGAGACGTAAGAGAGAGTTTATTGCAGAAGGCGGCACCTGGACACAAAGTTGCTTGTAGCATTTAGAACAGAAGTTTCCGTTTTCGGGAGTGCCGAAGAAACCGCAGTTATTGGCGCAGAGTTTGGGCTCCGAAGTGGGGTAGCTGGCGCCGTAGTTCTGTTGAGAACCCATGTTTTTGGATCTATCGATTCTGTGGTTTTTCTCTGAAAGGATTATGTATTGTGAAAGCGTGGAGAACTGTGGCATATATAAAGAAGCTTTGCAATCTGATTAAAAGATTACGTCAATATCTGTAATCATATCTTATTTTGATTAATCAATCAATAAGTACCTCGCATATATGAAAAATAGAGGATACCATATTTAACTTGATTATAAAAATATAGGTCTGCTTTTAAATATATTTCTTTTAATTATTCCTTTGGAGGGAATCAGTTATCCCACATGTAATTCTATAAAAAAAATATTTTATCATTTTTGCTTAATTTGATATTTTATAAGTATTACCTTAGGATATTCTTCAAATATGAATTTTTTATTTTAATATTTTTAATTCGTTATGAAACTTATTAACAAAAATATTATAAAAGTAAAATATATTTAGTGATTATAAGCTAAAATAAGATAACTATTATATTATTTTATAATTGATTGTTTGGTGTCGAATATGATTCTTTTTTATCTATTATCTTTGTATGTGAAGAGTATTTCTGATCAGAAGGGAGTAGATTTGAAAAATAATACAGTAAATGAGATCAATTTTTCTCCTATTTTCATACTATCTTATCTCTATTATAACAATTATCTTGATTTCATTATTATTATTATTATTATTATTAACAGTACACATTTTTTAAATATGAATAATATTATATTAGTAATATTATTAAGTTAATATATAAAATAAATTTATATTTTATTAAAAATAAAATGAAATAAATAGAGAGAATAATTGTTGATAAATAAAAAAATTAATAAATAATTATATTATAAAGAGTATAATTGATATTATGAAATGTGGACAAAAAAAAAGAATCATGTTTATATATTGTTATAGATTATTATTATTATAATAATTATTATTATTATATTATTAATGCTAAGAGCTTTATCATTAGCATCATTACATATATTGTTATTGAATTTATATTATAATGAACACTAAATTGTATATATGTTCAATATTTATCTAATTTTTATCTTATAAATGTTATTTTAATATGGTTTATCCTATTAGATCATTAAACGACTATCTTAAATTTATATATTCAAATATTAATAATATAAATTATATTTAGTCATTGAAAAAATTATCTCTTAAATTTTGTGGTGATATCATTAAATATAATTAAATATTAAGTTAATTAAACTAATAAATGTTTAGGATATAAATAATTAATAATAGTATTAATTAAAATCAAACAATTTAACTAACTTTACTTAGAGAAAGAACTATAGTATTAGCGAGATCAGAGATAAACATCCTTTAATTCATATTCGTGTTCAAAAGGGTGTGTGAGAGAGAGGGATGAGTTATTAGGGACAATTATGGTAGGTTTAAAAATTATTAATAATTTTATAAAAGTAAATGCACCAAAATAATTAAAAAGAAGAAACATCTTCAAATATTTTAAAAAATTCTATTTATCCAATGTTGGCATTCTTTGTATATCTCACAAGGTATTTGAAGATAAGTAGGAAGGAAGAAAAAAAGTAATACCACTATACTCTCGTCTTCATTGCTATCTCTTATCTCTCTCAAATATTCTATCACTTCTTACTTTTCTTCTCAATTTTTTTCCTCTATTATTCATACATTTCATAAATTCACCATTGAGTAGCAAGAGAAATAAAGAACGTTTTAGTCTGATTTAATTTCAAAATAGAGTAAATTTGTATTTACTCTATTAAATCCTTCTTCTCTAGTTTTTATAGTGTTTTAGTCATAAATCTTGTCAGAGACAATTGAGAGAAGTGATTCTTTCAACTTAATCTACTTTAATATTCTTTTGAATTTCAACTTTTACACCTAGTCTTCAAAGGAGACAATAGTGTGTAGGGATGTCAAAAATATCCGTACCCGCGGATATCCGCGGATAAAACCCGCAATAGATAGGAAATGAATATTAAAAATGGATACCCGCTACCTGCAGGTACGGGTATTTTTAATACCCGCATGTTAACGGGGCGGGTACGGGTATCATAGTATCCGTACCCGTGGATACCCGTACCCGTTAAACTTTAATTCACACAAATATCCTTATATATATATATATATATATATATATATATATTAGTAAAAAACATTCTGATCTAATATTTTCTAAGCTGCACATTTTATCTTTTTTTTGTCTCCATTCTTTCGGCTTCAAATATTGGTATGTTGTCTTCTTCCAAGTACACTCCTTGACATTCTTTTCTTTCTCTTCTTTGAAATTGGGCATATACATCAAATCCTATATAGACAATGACATTTATGGTATGCTTGTTGTCAAATGATGGAATCAAAATAAGAATATTTGACACGTGACATTTGGAGGTTTATTATTTTATTATTTTTCGGGAATCAATCAGAGAAAGTGGACTTGTTGATCAAAACACTAATTAAAGAATTTCCATTGTGTTGAGCCATCATTTTATATTTATTTTTATAATTATTTAGACTTGTATGGACTTGAGTTTGTTTGAACTTTATTTAAAATTTATGACAGTGATGTATTTTATTTTATTTGAATTTATGATTAAATATTTATTTTTTAAATAATTTTGTAAATACCCGCGGATACCCGCGGATATGAAAAAAATAGACGGATACCCGCATAATGGATATCCGATGAATATGGGTATGGATACGAGGTGAATATTTATCCAGCGGGTAGGATATGGGGAGCTACTACCCGTACCCTACCCGCTCCGTTGACATTCCTAATAGTGTGTTTTAGGCCATAACAATTTAGCTTTGAGAATTAGTTATTCTAATTAGGTAAGGGAAGCTAGTAAGAATTTAGAATACTACTCTTTCAAATTTATGATGATGATAAGGCTCTAATAAGTGTTTGTGAGATTGACTCTGTTTGTATAGTGATTGAACTATTTTGATAAAACTAGAATTGGGTAAAAGTCTCGATCTAACTATCATGTATTGAATTAGTTAATTGGTAACATGCGAAAGAATTTGAATTAACGAATTGAGATGTTTAATAACATGATTGAATTATTATTGATGATTTGTTTATGTTGCAAATGGTGATATCTTTAATATTTTCGCTCAAGCGAATGATTTTCACTCAAGCAAAAATAGAACGGAAACCTAGCCTCACTCTATCTCAAATCTTCAGATTAAGCGAAAGAATTTTCATTCAAATGAAAATAAAACTGCAACTTAACCATATTATTGATCATAACTGAATAATAATAATAATTAATACATCTCATGATTATTTTATTATCTTTAGTCTTTATTAAAAGGTTAAAAAACTTGTAAACAGATATCCATTTTACATTGGAATACTTGTCTTCTGTAGATAGATTCTATAAATAAATTATGGGAGTTGTAATAATGCCTGTTTAAAAAAGACTATTTAATAAAAAAAAAAAAAAGCAGCACAGCATTCCTATAAGTACCCCCTTGAGTTAAAAATTCTCATAGAATCCGCAGTTTAATTGGTTATAAATGATTCCATACCCTTTATTTTACGTCTTGTTGAATGATGAGTGAGTTTTCAAGTTTTAATAGATTAAATTGTTTTTCAAAATTTATAAATGAAAGAAATTTACTGGTTTAAAAACATCAAAGGTTGGTCTTTGCAACTATAAGCTAATGTACCTTTTTTTTTCCTATTAAAAACTGAAATTCCAAATATTTAATATCATATATCCTTCCACTCTGGCTGCCAGGGATACTGGAATATGAATGGAGAAAATTAAGGGATATGAGTGAGATTGGAAATCACCAGTATATATAATTTCTAGAATCATCTCAGTGTCCGAAGTTTAACTCTTCAATGTTTAGTTCTCATCAAAACCAAAGAAAATACGACTGCAGAAAGAAATGAAAGAGAAAAAAAGAAGAAAAAGGAAATACTAATTATGTTTGGGTGCACTATTTATACGTGTTTTGCGTCTACACTCTTTTGGATATTGAATTTGAAATTTTTACTGGACTTTTTGTATTTTTTTTTATTTTTTGTACTTTTAAAAATATAATGATGAACAGTAATTTTGATGTTTTAAAATATATTAAAAAAAATTTAAATATTAACCTATTATATTTTAAAAGTTTGATATTTTAGAATATATTAAAAAAAAATTAATATTAATATTAGTATATTTAAAAAGTATAATAAAGAATATATTAAAGAATCTAAATTCATTTATTACATAATGCTTAACACATTTATACAAACGGTAAAGAAAAGGAAACATAAAAAGGAGTTGGGAGTATAGCTGGGAAAGGCCATGAGGAAAGGACAACTCTAAAGATCTATATTCAACATTCCGAAGTTTGAACACGAGACTGCTAAGGTGCCATGATTGATAGATAGCCTTTGTATAAATGTCTGTTGGCTAATCGGCATACGAGTAAAAGATGAAACAATTCATCTTTAAAGCTTTTCTTATATACAATATATTCATTGTTCGAATATATATCTCACAATTTTGCTATCTCGATAAAGATAGGCAAATACAATAATTGAGGATATAAAAATCTAAAGTAAAGATTTACTTCTTCTATTTGATTAAGGATGAAAGTCTACACTCATGTAGGGTACAGATTTCGGTTTAACTTAGAATCGAAATCTATTAAATTGAAGTGTATACTCATATCATATGTATAGGTTAATATCTTAATTTTTACAACTCGCAAAATGCTTTAGTGCATAGTAGTTAGAGTTGTCAAAACGGATAATTCGGTTTGATCCGACTCGACCCACCACAGATTGATGATTTAGTGAGTCAATCTAACCCAGCTCACTTTTTAGCGAGTCAAAAATATTTGAACCTGGCTCGGTCCACCACGGGTTGGTGGGTTAAACGGGTTGGCTCACGGGTTTACTTAATTAAAAAAATGTTATTTTTTTATTTTTTTCAGTCAAAATTAAATTGTAATTCTAATTAAAATCTAAATAAACTTTAATACAATCCAAATACAAACCAAAATAAAAAAAATACAAATTATTTATGTGTTGGATAAAAAAACAATTTAACATAACCTAAATGTAAAGCCCAACTTAATAAAAATAAATAAAAACACTTGTGTGACCCTTTTATATGCGAGTTGGTAAGCCAACCCGGCTCACCACGGGTTCAACCCAGATGAGCCGAGTTCTAAATGAGCCGAGTTCTAAATGAGTCGGGTCAAAAATCAACCCGTATTGAAATTTGTAAAAAAATTTCAACCCAATCCGACCCGAACCCGTGATGAGTCGGGTTGGCTCGTGGGTTCCAACCCATTTTGACAACTCTAATAGTAATGTTGCACAACTAGTTGTTCTTCTCTTCCTCCGTTATAAAACTCTTGTTTTTCTTTATAATAGTTTTTGTTGAGATTCATTTATCTCTTCCTTCTTCTTTTCTTTTTCATTGAGGTTCGTGTAACTCTAATGTTATGTCTTTTCGTTTTGGTATCGTTGCCTTCCAAGTTTTTTATTGTCATCCTTTTGCATTTGGGATGTCGTTGCATTACATGTTCGTGTAATTCACTTTGGGTCTCTCTTCTTTCTCTCTTCATTTCAGTGTCATTGCAGTCTAGGTTTCCCATTTGGAACACTACTGCATTGCATGTCCATTCAATCTGAAGGGCGCATGGTGTGTTGCTCAAGTTAGAAACCATTAAATTCCAAATACAAAAGCATCGTGTATTTCACACAAACATGACAAAAATTGTATAAAAAATTCAGATATCATAGAATAACATTATAGTATAATAAAAAATTATCTATGAATAAAATAATTTCAATCATAAAACTTGAAACAAATTACTTAAAAGCAATGACATTGGAGATACAAGAAAATAAAATTTACTCAAAACGGTAAAGTATTCATAAGTAAAGTTCAAGAAGGAAATATAAGGTTGACTTAGTTGTAAAATTGGAAGGGAGAGCGAGAAAGGTTATGGGTTCAACTCATCTAACTAACAAATAATAGTACTACAAAAATAAGCAATGCTCAGGAAATACATTGAATTGCGCATTGTCTTGAGGTATGTGTGTAGTGGTCTTTATCATAGGATTATTGAGAATAGAACATCATTAATCTTGATAGATCAATATGTGTGTAGTGGTCTTTATCGAATAAAAATTAAAAGATCTCATTTTTTAAATTACACATATAAATGGTCCATATAGAGATATAACCATTGAACTAACTCTAAAGGAAAAATTTCTAATGGTTAAGATTACCTTTGAATTGTAAATGAGAAATTCTTTTGAAGAAATATATATAATTTCCTTAGACTTGAGATTATCATGGAAATTAACACGTTATTTACTATACTTTGATATCAAACATCTAATACTTTGTGATGTTAGTTGAATGATTATTGGGTATGAATAAATTTTTGTGAGATTTTCATCAACTCTTTGTAATAAGTTTGAGCTCTACATAAATAAAAACATTGGCCAAGGTATTATGAAGGAAAGAAGGAAAAAGTTTCTTAAGTCATTCATCATGTGTTAACTTATTAGAATTTTATAATTATACCATATTCTTGAGTTAACATAGAGTTGTAAAGATAAAAGGAAATATTATATTAATCTTTTAGTGGTTTTAAAGTAAAAGATACTTCATACTATTTGGCCGTTAAGAAGTGTTGTTAGACGTCAACCTTGATTAATAAATTAATGAGTTAATTTGTGTTGGAAAAAATCTTCGAGAATCATCCTATTAATATAGAAATAAGATCAAAACAAGGAACACAAGTGAAAACCCCAAAATTGGAGAAAAAACACAATCACCAGAGAATAATCACTATGTGCAAATTTATACAACACACACAAAGCATTCTCAACCCTTTGACCCCAAGTACACTTACATCATCTTGAGCACAAAATTAATTACATCTCACAACGTTCTACTATAAAAGAGGATAAGAAAAGTCAAATACTAACTCAAAGTGTCTTAGACTTGGGGCTAGGAACATCACTTAGAGCCCATTATATAGTCATTAACACCCACCCCCTAAGTTATCCTAGGCAATGTGAAACTTTTCAAGATATGTTATTTCATCAACCCAACAATTTGTTATAGATTTTAGTAATGAACCTATGGGGTTAGACACTAACGAGTGTTTTCATCTTTATTGGATAAGAAAAATTAAATTAAAGAGTTTAATTTTAATTAATTAATTTATTTTCTCTAAGTGAAATATTATTGTTTTTTTTTGCAAGCATCAAAAATACAATTAATAAAATTTTAATTAAGTAAGACTTAATTAAAAAAATATAAATCAAAATTTGAATATGATTTAATAAGAATTATTCTTTTACTAGAAATAAAAATTGAAATTAATTTCTATTGGATAGAAACAAAAGGCAAATGTTTGCGTGAGTGGGCTTTCTATAAGATAGAGTAAAACCACCAACTTCAAAAGACACATCACTAAGTGAGACTTATTTTTTAGAAAACTCTAACCAAGGAGATGTTGAAGAGTTTTTTTTCCACTGACTAGAGAATGTGGTTCCACCAGGCAAGGGTTGACACAATAAGATCAGTCTTAGTATGGATACACGCGTAAGACCTTTAAAGATGCGAAGGAGATGATTTTTAGGACTGTCACAGTCAAATAAGGTATTTTTCCTAAAAGTTTTAAAAGTTTTATTATTCTCTATTGCTAAGTATGTATGATTTAATCCAATATTTTAGATGTATACGTTATGACTGTGAAGGGAGAGGTTGGGGTTTCAATTCTCCAATTTACAAATACTAAAAAAAGTAAGTAAAGTTCATGAATACAAAATTTGAAAGAGTTTTTATATATGTGTACTATGATATTAATGTGTGTATAATTATTAAGAAATTGATAAAATAATAGTTTTTAACGAAGATAATCAGATAAATTGTTACATTATACTTATCATACAGCGTAGCAGACACAATGAATTATTTTACTGTGTAATTTTTTAGCTTTCTTTCCTTAATTTTGATTACTTTAAAGTTCGATCTTTTCCTTTAGGTTTATATGTATGTTTAAATTTGAAGTTATAATATAAATTTATGAAAGGTGAAAATAGAATGTATTTTTGTCTATTTAGAAGAAGATTAACAAAAATAATCATTATTTACATAAATTTAGATAAGGCTTAAATAATGATTTGGTCATAGTTTTCGTTCAATTATTTTAATGTGGTTTTACTTTTGTTTTCTTTTTTAATTTGGTCCTAATATTCGTTAATTTTATTCAATTTGGTCCTTTTCGCTAACACCATTAAAATAGTTAACGGATGTGAATACCGTTACGTGTCATTTTGTGATTCTTTTTTATCTTTTTAATTTATTTATTTTTTAATTTTTTATTTAAAAAAGGTACACGTGTCAAGCTCATATCATGTCACATGTCATTTTGTAATTTTTATTATTTTTTTATTATTTTTTTAATTTAAAAAAAAAATCCACGTGTCAAGTCAATATCATGCCACGTGTCAGAGTCAGTTTTTTATATTCAATTTGGTCCTAATTTTTTTTTTAAATTTAGCATTTTTGTTCCTCTCCAAATTGAGACAAAATTTAATTTGTATATAAATATTATATGGATATTCTTATTAAAATGCAAATTTTTTTATTAAATATTATTAATTTAGAATTAGAGTTAGTTTAAAATTAAAACGAAAAAAGCAATAACACCATTAATTTAAAATTTTAAGAGGTTAAAAATATTTAATTTTAAACCAATTTTAATTATAAATTAAAAATATTTAATAAAAATATGCATTTTAATAAGAATATTCATATAACATTTATATACAAATTATATTTTGTCTTTAGAGAGGAACAAAAATGCTAATTTTTTTTAAAAAGAAAGTTAGGACCAAATTGAAAACAAATGACGAATATTATGACCAAATTGAATATAAAAATCTAATTCCGACACGTGGCATGATATTGGCTTGACACATGAATTTTTTTCAAATTAAAAAATCACAAAATGACACTGACATGATAGGAGTTTGACACGTGTACATTTTTTTAAATAAAAAAATTAAAAAAATCACAAAATGACACAAGACGATTACTGTTCACATTCCGTTAACTATTTTAACGGTGTTAGCAAAAAGAACCAAATTAAAAAATTGACGAATATTAAAACCAAATTGAAAAAAAAACAAAAATATAACCACATTAAAAAAATCAAACAAAAACTGAACCAAATCATTATTTAAGTATAAATATTTATACATTTACGAATGTTGGGTTTCAAAATCTGCCACAGTTAATCTTGAACTGAAAAATTGGTACTAACCACTATAAAAATTTAAAAAAAAAAAAAAAAAACTTCACTTTTAAAATTGAATTTAAGCGGTTAAAATCACAGTTGAATTACATGTTTAAACTCCTATATTTTAAAAAAAAAGTTAAATTACATTCTAACTTTTCACTAAATAAAATATTCTATTTAATCTAACCCACTCCCAAAACATGCAGCATATATATAACATGAAAATGATAAAAGGAGGTATCTTAAAAATATTTTGATATGAAATATATTTGAATAGAAAAACAGTCATTGTAATGATATTAGTTTATCTATCTCAAAATCTTCCTAATATTTTCTTCTTCATGGCCATGCCGCATTACATCAATTGCACATGTATCATTTTATTTTTCTTATTATAGTTAGATTTAATACTTTTCTAATTTTAAGTACAAAGGTCAAGACCCGTGTGCAATCTAAATCATTAGAAACAAATTATTTGTATTTTTTTTTATTATCCTAAAAAATAATTTAGTGTAGAACATGGAAAAAATATGTGACCTATAATATGATTCCCACAGAAAAATTATAAAGAAATATCATAAATTTATATATAGGAATTTCGGTCTTATTCCGGTTGAGTCCCTCTAAACAAGCATAGGTCTACATTAAGAAAATTTAACTCCAGAGTATTTAATCGTTTTAGTTTCAACATCATGCAATAATCAGTTTGTCAACCATTTATTAATTTTGTATCCAAAACTAAGAAGTAAGAAGCAATGGGTAACTAATAAAGTTGTGTCGTTTTGTATAAAATCGATATAGGCCTTAGCGTTAAGGAAACGGTAACGTTAAGACGCAAGGTGGAGTATTTGTTAATTGGTTAACAAAACAAGCTTCACCAAAGAGGGAATTTCATTCCTTCAAGCCTTCAACCAAGTGATACTGTTCCGATTCAGCACTTGTACGGCCTCTTAATGCATTAATTGAAAGCAAGCCAACAGGGTTCTAACCCTAATCTTAGACCATACTTTGCTTAATCAATCATTTGTTTCACACACGTACCAAGTTTAATACATTATCTGTACTTTCTTAAAAATCATATAATATAATATGAGCATATACTTTATGTTCATTCATTGATTGAAGCCATTGATGATACAATCTGTCACAAAAGTGTTTGGTCCTTCTTATGCCGTCAATTATTAACACTTACCTAACTCAAACTATTCTCCCTTGTCTAAGACACTTTTTTTGTTCTATTAAAATGGAAATAAAGATTTAATTAATTTTAATTATATCATCATGATACTACTTTTCTTAATCAACTAACCAATGCTGATATAGATTTGAATATAGAATGTACAACGTTATGTTGACCTTCATTTTAATTTTTTTTCTTCTAGAGGATATAATGTTTATATATTCATTACTCCAACTAATTAATAAGTGTTTTGTTTTAAAGTTAAACCATTGTTTAAATGGTAAAGTTTCAATGATTGCAATTGTCCCCATTAACAATAATTATTTTTAAATTAAAGTTTACTTTGTTTTATTTTCAATAAATTATTATTTTTTTACTCGAATAATTTTTTTTTAAATATTATCTGTAACAACTATTTATTTTTCTTTTTATCTGTAAAACGAATCTAAATTTCTTTATAGATTAAAAACAAAATCCAATAATTTATTAGGAATAAAAAAGTTAAATTACTTTATTAAGGACCCATAGATATAATGATTTGTTAGGAAAAGAGTATTTAAATGTAAATATATTAGTTTTACTGATTTAGCTAGTTGTTACTTGTTAACATTAACATGATAAAATTTACACTGTGCTAACCAGTAACAATTTTGTTGCTTTTATTGTAAGTGATTCTTTCTTGCCTAGTACCAAGCATTTTCATACCCTTTGAGTGTAAAATAAATAAATAAATAGCAAGTTACTCTTATATTTGAAGATCTAGTTTTTATCACAAAGTGTTAGTGAGATTCACTATTAGCTTCTTAATATAGATTGCAGTGGTCTAACCCATTTTAAGATTGAGAAGGTAAATGTAGCATTATATAACCCATTTACAAATTGGTTAATTTTATCCCGATTCTAGCGAAAAGCTTCAACTTTTGTCTATCAAGAAAATTGCACAAAAGAAAAAAGAAACGAGTTTAGTTTAAAATTTCTTATTATATCATTTATTATTAAAACAGATCCATTGTTTACAAATAAATTTAGGAATTATAAAATATATTAATTGAACCATAGCAATTAAATAATTTGTGAATGGTAATTATATTCTTTTTAATATTTAAAATGTATCACGCCACTCATACAATGTTTATATATAAAAAAATTTATTTGATAGTTTTTAATATGTGCGAACAAATTTTTAACCATTGAAAATAGAAAAATGGTCATTACCCTATTTTCTATCAAGGAACTTTATGCAGTTGTCACCTCCATCTTAAAGATAAATTGAAAGAGTTTTTTTCTTTTTTGTTTGAGTAACTATCTTTCACGTTTAACCTCTTAATAAGACAAGTATTCAATATATTTTACTAAAATCATTAAATTACAATCAAAATAGAAGTTTTTTTTTTTTTTACTAAAATTAGAGAAACATATTATTATTATTGTTACACTTATAATATGTAAGTCTATTTTCTTTTTAAAAATTCAAGAAAAGACGAAACCAAATCACTTTTTTTATTAAAATCTCTTAAAAATAGAAGGTACTAACTTTTAATAGAAAAAAATTTCAAAGTACATGTTTTATTCATAATAGGTGGGTAGACCATGGACTGATTTTGGAATTTCAGTTATTGTTGATGTAACTTGTGCAGAAAAAAATAATATACACAAATTGAATCATTTTATTTGTTAACAAGGAGGATTGTGTCATGGAAAAATCAAGGATTTAATAGTTTCTTTGACATACGAAGGTTAGATTCGTGTATGTTGTCAAATTCATATCGTTCTCTATACCAAAATCTCTTGAATGTGATTGCTCAGTTAAGAACTCAAATAATTCTTTGGGATATATATAAAATGATTGGAAGAATGAATAGTTGAGAAAAAGATTATATACTGTGCTTGATTCCAACCGCCCAAGAAGCTGCGAGGTAGTTGCTGGTGCCACACACGCCTCCGGTCGGTGCCACTCACGACCACGTGTCAGATTCCCATTGGTTACACATCCAAACAATGCCCACATGTCGGTTCCTAATGTCACTGTATCTTTCTCTTTCCTCACACAAACAAAAAATCGCACTATGCTGAAGAAGCTACGCTTTCAGAAAAAAAAAAAAAAAAAAAAAAAAAAAATAAAAAAAAAAAAAAAAAAAAAAAAAAAAAAACAACAAACAAAGTAAGTTAGAGGAGCGAGCCCGGAGATACTTAAGCGTGACTTATTAGCAGCTTTATTCTAATTTACTAATAGAAAAGAAAAAGTAAAAATTAATGATAAATTAATTGTAATTATAAAAGGCCTATGAATGAGGTCCACGTAGCAGTAACGGCGAAGACAGGACCAACCAAACCAAACGCCACGCCTCCTCTTTTGAAAGCAATCCATGCCGTTGCAAGTTGCAAGTTGCAACACCCGTCACTCAAAATCCGCGTGGCCTTCAAGAGAGAAACGGCGCCGTTTCGAGCAAGTGATTTTGTTGCTGTGTGTCATGAGCTTTTAGATCACCTGGGAAGAAAACCAAAACCGAAAAAGGGTGTTGCTTGCTACCAGTTTCACGCTTTCATTCTCCAGATTAAAGCCCCATTCCCTGAATCGACGAGTTTGTCGCGATCCTCCTCTCGTCATCATCGTCTTCCTCGTGCCCTAATCGATTCTCTCGTCGTGGGTGCTGATCGTATTGGGCTATGATATACTGTCATCGACTGTGATCAATCATTCATAAACCAAAAACAAGAAATCCTTTTTTGTGTGCCTGATAAATTAGTTTTTCTTTTTCATTTTCTGATGACGTATTACGATAATGATGGTGGTCGGAGAGAGGAGGTGGTTCTGGATATTTCCTGCACAATCCGACCCGATGATGGTAATGGGGGCTATGTGAAATTGAGGGCCGGTCCCGACGACGTTTCTCCGCTGGGTGCGGCGGTGGAGCCTTCTGTGCCGACGATAAGAGCCACCGTGTTGTATTGGGTGAAATTGGTGATGTTGTTTTTATGCCTGGGGTTTTTGGCTGTCGTTGCTCTCGTTTGGATTGGACCCTTTTGCATGGACAAGGTTTGTTCTTTTTTCCCCCACTACCTGTTATTAGATTTGAGGATTGTTTTTCCCTTGTAAAGTTTTGATTTTGATAATGAAATAGCTGAATTCCCCCCTTTGTGCTGCATAGTGTAGAATAATTGTGTTTTGCATTTTTTATATTGTCTGTAACATGAAACATAGATTAAAATGTTCTGAATTCTAATGGATGATTTAATTTGTTCTTGGCAGGGGGTTATTCCGATAATAAATTGGGAGACAGAGACTTTCAGTACTCCAGTATTAACTGTTTTTGTGTTTGCCTCCGTGGCAATATTCCCAACCTTACTCTTGCCATCTACACCTTCTATGTGGGTGGCTGGAATGACTTTTGGTTATGGCTTTGGGTTCTTGCTAATTATATCCGCAGCAGCTATTGGTGTATCACTCCCTTTTTTCATTGGCAAAACCTTCCACCATAAAATTGAAGTACATGCTTTGTCTTGAATCAGAGTTGGTTTGTTTGCAGGTTTTGCCTCACCTTTACTAATGTGGATTCAATGTTTTGCATATCTATGCAGGGGTGGTTGGAGAAGTATCCAAAGAAGGCTTCTATTCTAAGGTCTGCTGGTGGAGGGAACTGGTTTCATCAGTTCCGGGCTGTTGCCTTAATCAGAATTTCCCCATTCCCATACTTAATCTTCAACTATTGTGCTGTGGCAACAAATGTTAAATACGGGCCTTATATAGTTGGATCCTTGGTAGGAATGGTGCCGGAAATATTTGTTGCAATCTACACGTAGGGTTTCTCTCTGTCTTCCTCATCACATTTTTAAGCTATACTAAGAAACTATGTGTTTTTTTTATCTTCGTTATATGCGTGCGTAGGTTGATTATTTCCTCAATATCTAATGTTTGCATTTGAAATTTGTCATATGTACCTGAAGTACTAACGGGTAAGGTGACCACTTTTTGCTCACTTTTGAATAACTCATGCTCTTGCTTGATTATGTTTGGCTCTGATGTATGGTTTGGATTTTCAATAACTGATACGATCAAGAGTCTTGCAAACCCTTCATCTTGCATTACCTTGTTTTCTGTTTCTCCTTGTTGCGATATGTTTCTTTCATGATTATTCATTCATTATGGAATAGTTCTAAGACTGATTTGATGAACTGATGAATCTTCAATATATTGATGAGTGTGAGATATGCCTTTAGAGTTTCCCTTTTCTGTGAGGTGGGTAATTGCTCTTGCCTGTGCTTTTTAAATTTCTGGTTGTATTTTGCAGTTTAACTTCTCTTCGTATGCTTCCAACCAAATTTGGGGATTCTTTTATGGCCATCAGAGTTTGACGCTAGTGCATTTTTTAAATGAGCATACTTATATTGTGTCCTCACGTTTTGATATTCCTTGAATTTGGCCATGTAATTGGACAATTAATAATTTATCTATCAAATAGATTTTTGTTTTTCTGGGAGAAGTTTAGTATTTAAGTAACTCGTTTCCATTGTTAGATCTTAATTAGGAATGCTATTAATCACACAAGCTTTATATCACAAACCGTTCTATGACTTTATATAGAAGTAAGATATTGATCTGTTTCCATGCATGACCTATGTATGTGGCTTCTTAAATACATCAATATACTGGCCTTTTGTCTGCTAAATTATCATGGTTGCGTATTTATTGAACTAATTTACACAAAAATGCCTGATTGCATCGTGCATACCTAGGGAAACTCCAAAAACCAACCGGTTCCACAAACCAAAACTTAAAGCTATCAATTATACCTGGCTGTTCTACCTTTCTAATACCATTGCTGTTTTTGTCACCTATACTATCATAGTTTCTGAGTCGCTCTTGATTGAAAAAGGGCAACCATAACCTCAATGCATCAATTCAGCATGCAGAGTTGTTATTGAATGTCAATGGGATTTTTTCTTTTTTTTTTTTTTTGTTTTGTCATCAAGTTATCATATTTTGGTAGGATAAGGAAAACAAATGTTAGTGCAACAAAGATTTTTGATTGTCACTAGCCAAAATACCTAAGCTCTGTCAATGAGATTTGTCAGGACAGGATTGAACAAAGTTGCGAAAAGGTCTAGGAATTAGGGTTTGATCTTTTTCTGCGGTTTTTCATCTACAAGTTATATGTGACTGTAAGCCTCTGGTTGAGGCTTTTAGATTGCTCTGACCTTGTACTAGGGCCTTCACCCTTCCTAACTTCTACTTACGCTAAATAAACTTGTGTTCTTGTGGATAAAAGGCTTGCACCATTATGTTGTTTTCTGCTTTGAGATTGTATCTTTACTTGGTCAGTAAAAATACTGTTGCTTGAAATGAAGTTTACCTGGATGCTCTGAAACTCATTGTTTACCTGGTTATTTCTCTGCAGTGGAATTTTGATTCGTACATTGGCTGATGCTTCACATGAAAAACATTCTCTATCTGCCCCACAAATTATTCTGAATGTTGCCGGCTTCTGCATAACTGTGGCGACAACCATCTTTATCACAGCTTTTGCCAGGAGACGGCTTGATGAGTTACAGAAGGAGGAGGAGACATTGTTGCAATAGTAGCTCACAACTTTTAGTCTGGTTTCTTTGTTTCCTTATATGAAGCAGTTCCTACCATAAATCTGGGAAGGGAGAGGCTTTATAAGGAGACATTATCCATTGGAAGAGTTGACCGTCAAATGTATTATAACTAGTGGGGAAGGGTTGACCAACAGGCTGACATGACCAACACCTCTTTTAGTGCACCATTTTCGTTCCGTGTTCCTTATACGGTTTACAGATTTTTTTTTTTCTTTGTTAGTTCTTCTACCTCATTTATCATTTTGTATATCACTCAAATTCCCGATTTATAAATCATTTATTTCAATTCGCCAAAGATTCGTTTGTGTAAATCCAATGCCTCAATGCTCCTGGACTTCCCATGCTCTGGTTGTATTGATTTATCTTTCCCAGTTTGACATTTCATTTACTACGTAAAATTACGTTGCAAACTGATTGATTAGTGGATGAAAATATGTACAAATCTATTTTGATCCTTTAAATTTCTAATTAAAGGCCTGATCAAATCTAATTTCAAAACTGCATTTACGTTTTGAAAACATTTTAAAATGGTGAATTTGAGAAATACTGATTTGTGAAAACAATATTGGATTAATTTCAACTTGTTTGGTATTGATAATAGGGTCTGATTCAATATTTTTTTTATAACTTTGTAATAGATGAATTGAATAGATTTCCACAACTATAATTCTTAAATAATGAACATATTTTATGTGTATTAATATGTAGGTCATGGCCTAAATTGGGGTAATGAGATATTTCAAAAATTTAGTGTATGGCTAAATAGAAAGTAGAGTGTTGGTTTTAGTATGTTTGCAATCATTGAAGCTTGCAAACAACAATTGTGTAGCACCACAAGTAAGTATAATTTGAATGAGCAATTGGGTCTTATTTTTGTTAGAGTGAGTTTACGTAGAGGAAATTGATTTCAGTGACATTTTTCTTTTTTGTGTAGCCAATTTTCTTTGATAAACTAGTACGTGACCGTGCATACGTCTTCTTTTTGTTTTTTTTTTTAAAATAATATAATTGTTATTATATTTGTTTAAATAAATTTAAAAAATAAATATTTAAATATTATAATTATAATTATATATAATATATTGATGTGTTATAGAAATAAAAAGTTGAATCATGTAAAAAAATTAAATACTTATATTATTTTATGTTAATATATATTAAAATAATACTAATATCAATAATAATAATATAAATATACATGTAGTAGTGATAATGATAGTATATATCCATCTAACTACATATGAAGATGTAAAGATAAATTAACAAAAATAAATGCAAATGATTGAAATATGATCTCATAATAAATAAAAGTAAAATGTAGGTAAAAAATAAAATTTAAATATAGGAATATTGTGAAATATGAATGATCTAGTACAAAATAAAAATAATATGAACTTAATGTTAAAATTTGAAAATAGAAATATATATATATATATATATATATATATATATATATATATAGTTTAAAAGACAAAAGGTGCTAAAGTAGAGACTTAAGCATATTGTAAAATATGGTCGAAAAAAAAAATAATGTTAAAGTTTGTAATAATAATAATAATAATAATAATAATAATAATAATAATAATAATAATAATAATAATAATAATAATATAAAATAAAATAAAGACGAAGACATCGTGCAAAATATGATTCTGTACAAGATAAAAGGAACACTATGTTGAAAATCATAATAATAATAATAATAATATTGATAATAAAAATAACTCATAATAGTAATACTAACAACAATAATAATAAAAATAAAAATTATAATTCTACTAATATAAATATTAATATTAAATTAAATATTAATACTAACCATAATACTAATACTAATTGTAATATTAATAATAATAAAATCAATTTTACAAATACTAATAATAATATATAATAATAATAACAATAATTAAATAATACTAATATAAATATCACAACTATAAATTAATATTTTCTAAACTAGATTAAGTATCTTTAATAAAATAATTACATAGAGAATAAATATATATATATAGTAGAATTTAAAAAAAATTATATTAACTTTTAATATTAAAAAAGTGAACATAATAATAATAATACAAATAATAATATAAATAAATATACAAATAACAAGCGTGACAAAATGCACTCTCCCATACTGTATTCCACGTCAAAATAAGATGTAAAGATAAATAAAAAAAAATATTTAAAATATTTAAAATATAATCTCCTATTAAATAAAAATAAAATTCATGTATAACTTAAAATCAAAATATAGATATATCATGAAATACGAAACAAGTCATACAAATAAAAATATAAATTAAAGTATATAATAATAATAATAAATAAAAATATAATAACATAAATAAAATAATAATTATAATTATAATAACAATATAAAAAGTATAATATAAGTATAAATAAATATACAAATAATAATGATCAGAGATGACACTCTCCTTGGTAGGGATGGCAACGGGTCGGGACGGAACGGGTTTCACTATATCATACTTATCTCCATACAAAAAATGCATCCTCATCTTTGTATTTAAATCAGGTATCAAACTCTTATCTCATGCCCATCCCCATGGGTAACAGACATATTCTCATACCCATTTCAATATTAATTAATTAATTTTTATAAAACAATACAAAATTACGGTAAAGACAACATAATATATCAAATATTCAAAATTAAAAGAAAGATTGTTACTTCGATATAAAATATTTATAAAGAAATTATAATTGTATACATTTCAAATTAGAATACCAAATAAATTTTATGAAAACCAAAATATTTATTAAATTTGCAAATATTAATGAAACCTAGTTAATTAAAATTTAAAAACATTTTTATAAATATATAAAAGAAAATAAATATTCAAATTAACATATATTTTAGATTTCTGTATACTTTCATTTTTTTTATTCTAATGAATATCTTTTTTATACACTAATAAAATTTAGAATACATCACTTGATCAAAATCGCGCAAAGAACAAATATTAAACTAATAATAATAAAATTTTAAAATAGACCTTGTATCTTTTAAAATTCATATATGTTGGATGATAATAAAAAAAAATTCATGAAAATTACATTAAAGTTTTATATTATAATAAATAAAATTTAGTTATACAATTATAGTGACAAAATTATACCATGATTATAATGAATTAGAAAATAAAAAATAATTATATAAAATATATCAAAATAGTATTTGACATGATAAAAATAAACAAATAAAAATATTAAATAATTATCAAATGTGTGTTTTAGAAACAATTTGAGAGACTATTGAATGAAATTGCATGAAGGAAAGCAAATGTAAAATGTATGATTAATGTATGATAAGATGAAGAATACCTTAGATATTTAAGAAAACTTTTCAAATATCAACATAGTCAATAGTTGAAAAATAACGAAAATTGTTTTAGCGAAACAAAAAAGGTTTTTTAAATGAAACAAAAATTAATAATAATTGAGTCAAAAAAATATTTTTTTTTTATGTTACCTAGTAAAGGAAAAGTCTATGATATTAAACACTTAAATGGAGAGTCTTAAATATATATATATATATATATATATATATATATATATATATATATTGGAGATGCGAATGAATTTAATGACAAACAAAACAATTAGAAGAAATAAAAAATAGAAAATGTGTAGTAATATTATATATATATATATATATATATGTGGTTATTTAATTAATTATGAATATTTTAATAATTTAAGCAGGAACGAGGATATGGCGGAGACAGGTATGGGGACGGGGACGGGGACGGGACAAATATGTACATCCCCATACTCATCCTCGTACCCAATTGAAAAGTCGGGGATTCCTCATACTCATACCTAATTAAAAAGTCAGGGATTCCTCATACTCATACTTGTATCCAGTTAATGCAGAGATTTTCCATCAAAATGAAGATGGGTTCGGGCAACAATCACGGGACGAGTTTACTTGTCATCTCTACTCCCTGGTACATTTTACATCAAAATAAGATATAAAAAAAGTATAAGTAATTGAGATATGATAACGTAATAAATATAAATAAGATATATGTACAAATTAGAATTAAAATGTTTGTATATTATGAAATATGAATCATCTAAACAAAATAAAAATAATTTGAAATTAATATTAAAATTTATAAACAAAAGCACATATGAGATACATAGAGTTTACAAAAATGATATATATTGAAAGGTGTTGTTAAGTTAAAAATGTAGACCTTTCGTGAAATCTAATACAGTAAAAAAAACAATACGAAATTGATATTAAAATTTATAATAATTAGAATACTAATAATTAAAAAATTTATAACCAACTAATAATTATAATAATAATAATAATAATAATACAAATATTAATTCAAATAATAATATACAATAATTAAAAGGAAATACGAAATATTCATAACTATAATTCCTAAACCTAAGACGGAAATACAAAATACATAATTAAAAATTGAAAGATAGATTATGCTAAGTGATGAAATTATTAAGAGCACTTGACTAAAATTCGTATTAGTTTCTGCCTTATAAATAATGAACATATATTTTAGGTGTATTAATATGTAGCTCATGGCCTAAAATATGGTTAATGAGAAATTTCAAATTTAACGTGTGGCTAAATAGAGAGGAATGTTGGTTTTAGCACCACAAGCGAGTATAATTTGAATGAGCAATTGAATTATTACTTTTGTTAGAGAGAGTTTTGCGATTCATGCAGAGGAAATTGATTTCGGTGACCATTTTTCTTTTTTGTGTGTAGCTAATTTTCTTTGGTAAATGGTTTACTTTATGGTTAAAAAGTGTTTGTTATAGAATGAAGAGAAAAGTTAGTGGTGGTTGTGTTTTCCAAACATTCAACACGGAACGAAGAACTGCAAAGCCACCTAAATTATCCAGTAAAGCATCCTCTTCAACTAGGGTAGTTGTTGTGAGGTCAATAACTTAATTCCCTTCAAACTTACAATACCAAATTCCATTAAATAAAAAATAATAATACTTACATTTTAAGAAAGAAGACCAAACTTTATATATAATCAATTGTAGGTAATCAATTATGCACAAATATAATGTTTAAAAACCAAATTATTATCTTTTTAAATATTATGTTATAAATACATATTGATTTCTTTGAATGAGAATAATATTATTAATAGTTATATTAGATAAATAGTTAATGGTAATATTGAAATAATAACTAAATAAAATTAAACAATTTAAATTTTAATATTAAACAAAATAAATTTTTTCAATATATTATTATTATTATTTAAGACATAACAAATTTATATATTATAAAATTAAAACTATTACATCAAATCTTAATTTATATATTAATTTTTATAAAATGTATTTTTTTATATTAAATTACTTTTTAAATATATTAATATACAATAAATCTTATTCTATTACATCGTATTAGCTATAAATTATACAAACCAAACAAATATATAAATTAAATTTTAGAAGACTTAATTACTTATTTGATTTCAAATTTAGTTGAAAAGTTTCATGTTGCTCCGTCCTTACAATTTTGTTTCAATTGAGTTCCAATTTTTTAAAAAATTGACTCAATTAAGTCTTTTCCGTTAGTACCTTACAAATGGTATTACTGTCACGTAACTGCAATGTGTAGTTTTTAAATTTTTTTAATTGTTTTTGTAAAAAAAAAAATTGTCCACAGGTCCCATAGTGACACATGTGACACTATCAGTGTCACGTGATAGGATAGTGCCACAATGTGTCAGTTTTAAGTATTATTATCATGTATTCAGTTTAGTCTCTATATATGTTTTTTTTTATTCAATTTAGTCTCAACTTTCTTCAAAACAGAGCAGTATTGTCTTCTCCAAATTAAGACCAAATTTATTAGTTGTATAAAGTTTATATTGGTATTTTTATTAAAAATTGACTTTTTGTTAAATATTTCTGGATTATTTTGAAACATTACTTTGTTTATTTTAATAAGTCCCTATTTTTTATTTCCTTTTTTAAGTTTGGCATATTACTTTGTTATTTATGGTATAAATATTATTATATTTGTTAAATAAATTTAAGTTTTTCATTTACAAAGAGTAAGTATTTAAAACTACTACATTATAAATTCATAAGATTAAAACTAATTAATTTAAATGGTATCCAATGGTAGAGTTGGTTTAAAAATAATTTCAAAAATATTTAATAAAAAGGTCAATTTTAATTTAAATATCAATATAACATTTGTATAAATAATAAATTTGGTCCCAATTAAAAGAGGGACTATAGTGTTCCATTTAAAGAAAAAAAAAATTGACTGAATTGAATCAAACAAACTCATATTTTGCATTGCCTTGTCATGTGGTACTAACATTGCTACATGTCTCACCATAGGACCAAACATTAGAACAACAAAAATTTGCAAACAAAATAAAAAAATTATTACGAATTGACATGACATTTCTCTAACATAGTTTGTAAGATATTAATAAAAAGACTTAATTGAGTCAATTTTTAAAAAAATGAGACTCAATTGAAAAAAATATATATAATTGGGAATTGACTTAAAACTTTGCAACCAAACTTAGGACTAGGCGAGTAATTAAGTCATTTTAGAAATGTAAGCCCCTTTTTCAGTTTTATGAGTTGGGCCTGGCCTCTTCGTAGGCCCAAGGCCAGCCCTACAGTAGAACCCCAATACCTCATTCAACCTTCTCATTTTCGTTTGTCACCTTTCCAGAAACAACTCCTTCCCCTCTCCTGTCTGCTGCTAGGTGCTCTGCTAGGGCACAATCTTCTTCCACCCTGAGCTAACAAAATCGACCCTGTACTTCCTGGTAAGTCAAACTCTAGAGCCTTTGGTCTTCTTTTCCCTCATTTCACTGTTTGAGCATGTTGGTTGGTTAGGGTTCCATGTATTTACCTCGTTTTATCATGGTAATCACGTTTCAGCTCGTTACTCGCATTTCTGGAGCAGAGGTATTCCCTTAGTTAGGGTCTGTTGTGTTTGGTGCTCAAAACAGAGGTAAGGGAAGCTAGATTTAACCATTCAAAGCTGTTTTTGGGTGTCTTTTTGGTTTGTTGCATGTTTATAAGCTTGAGAAGTATGTGTAATTGATTGAAACTGGGTGCATGTGTTTTTGGGTGTTGGATTGAACTGTTACTCTGCTGCATGTGTGGGGACAGTGGCGAGAACTGTCGATCTCGCCCAGGCGAGCTCGTCTCGCCTAGGCGAGAGCGCCTGAGACTCACCCAGGTTCTACTCGAGCAACTCGCCCAGGCGAAAGGCCCTTGTCTTTGAGCGATGCGTTGTCTCGCTCAGGCGAGAGTACCTCGCCCAAGCGAGTTCTCGAAGAAGAACCTGATGTGCTCTGTTTGCGTCCTCGTCCAGGCGAAGGATTTGATTTTGGGCGAAGGGTGATCTTGCCCAGGCGAGCTGGTCTCGCCCAAGCGAGATGCTCGCAGAGTGCCACTGTTCCAGGTCTCGCCTAGGCGAGAAGGCCTAGCTTAAGCGAGACAGTCGTTGCAGCTTAGGCGAGGGCTTCTAGCCCCGGGCGAGAATAGTGTAGTTTTATGTTTTTGGATTCCTGTTTACCTTGGGTGTGGCTAATTATCTCGAACATGCAAGATTTTGGTGTGATTCCATGAGTTGTATGAGTTGTATGCACTGAAATTTGTTTGGTAGCATGAGTAATATATGAAACTTTGTTTGGTTGGTTGAGAATGTGCATGAGAAATGAATGTCGGGATAACAAGTGGTGGTTATGAGATATGAAACATGAGATTGGTGTGATATAGGCGTAATTCCATGAGTCTCGTGGGGAGACTTCATGGTGGCGTGTAGTGTGTATATTGAGATATGGATTCAAGTAAGGACCGCATCCCGAAACTCTAAAGGGTCAGTGAGTCTCATGTAGAGCAAACTGACCCAAGTGGTGAGAGTAGCGGGAGGCCCTAGTCTATGGCAGGATAATGGCCTTAGACGCTTAAAAGCTAACCTTGTGTGTGGTAGGGTGAAACCCATTGGCAATGGCTCTGCAGAGTAGTAGAGGCCACCACAAGTGCAAGCGTCCAGTGAATCCGATCCTAATATATTTATCCGGATAATTGAGTCATAGTGTCCTGCTTGTTTGCTACAATATGATGCCCTGTGTTTGTGGTGTAGCATGTTAAGGAATGTTTAAGTACTTGTCCGTTGTATCATAATATGATTAAATTGCACTAGCTTACCCTTGCATTTTCTGTTTATGTTCCTGTTGTGTTTTTCTCTTTTGCGATGATCACCCTTGGTGGGAGCAGATGGAGGAAACTCTGGGAGTAG
>Ga0214543_1002958_pt1 | contig 33365 bp, 34 predicted proteins | sample CNSS2metaG_FD_160094 | JGI IMG/M metagenome (GOLD analysis project Ga0214543, IMG submission 160094) | Root nodule microbial communities from cowpea collected in UCLA plant growth center, Los Angeles, California, USA - CNSS2 | ecosystem: Host-associated > Plants > Roots > Nodule | place: USA... | reverse complement strand
CATGAAAATCAAAAAGAGTATGTTATTTTAATATTGAATATTTTGATAGTATCATGATTCCGTTGGTGTGATTTTTAAATTTTTTTTATAAAAAATATTTAATTGATATATGGAACAATAAAAAAATAGGTATGAGTATGGGTATAAGAAAATACCCGTTACCCGGTGGGGATGGGGATGGGTCAAAAGTTGTATACCCGTTGGGTTTGGGGATGGGGATGGGGATGGGGATGAATTTCTATTATGGAGATGGGGATGGGATCATGATACCCGTACCCGCCCCGCCCCGTTGCCATCCCTAGTTTAAACACATCAAGTTATATTTAAACAAAATTTTTTTTTTCCTTTTTCCTATAACTTCTCTTTGTATAAATTGTGATTCAAATCATGTTTTTATTTATTTTTATAATATGAACCCGTATCAGAACTAATTGTGTTACATATAGTAATAAGTTTTGTTTTTTGAAGCAAATTTGTTTACTGATTGTGCATTCTCCTACAAAAGAATTCAATTATTTATCAGCTGAATTTTTTCTTAGCAAAGAATTAATTGAATAAATCCCTTCTCATTTACCTCTTATATATAGGATTATGATAAACGTACCAAACTATAATCGAACAAATGAAGAAAGAACTGTTCAATGTTTTCCGTTTGGAAAATAACGAACAACTGCTCTATTGTCGGATCGTTTGATTTTCTTTTAAAAAAAAAAAAACTTGGTTTTAAACATTGAAATTTAGAGTTCTTCATCATCATCACATTCATAACCACAACAAAAATGAAAAATTAAATGGAATTTACGTGATAATTCTGGAAGCATCTTGATACCTTTGGCGTATAGAAATCTCTAGACACATTCTCTTCTTTCACTTCTACCTATATATATACATAACTTTCTGCGATCGTGTCAGAAACATTGAAAAACGTTTCCTGTGGTCGTGTGATATCTGAGTTGTAAGGTCTGACTTCTCTAGTCGGCATTTGTTAGATTGTTGGTAAGCCATGGATGAGGATTTTGAGTTCCCAAGTGCTGGCAACATGGAATTGCCTGAGGAGGAAATGGAGAGTTCCATCCTTAAGGTTGGGGAGGAGAAGGAGATTGGGAAATTTGGGCTGAAGAAGAAGCTGCTGAAGGAAGGTGAAGGTTGGGACAGCCCCAACAATGGAGACCAAGTTGAAGTACATTATACAGGAACCTTGCTTGATGGAACCCAATTTGATTCTAGTCGTGATAGGGGTACACCTTTCAAGTTCAACCTAGGCCAAGGTACAGATTCATTGACCAATGATTCACTTTTATCCTTTAATTTTTGTTTTTAAAATTATTAGAATTTAATTATCTATCTTTGCCATAATTGTGTTAGGTATTATATTAAGAGGGACTATTCAATCACTTTTATCTTTGCCATAATGCTATGAGCCAAACCTTTGGTAATGCATGAATGAGAGAATTAATGTTAAATGAGTTATGATGATAATTATGATAATGAATGCTCTGTGACATGATTAATGCAGGGCAAGTGATTAAGGGATGGGATGAAGGTATTAAAACTATGAAGAAAGGTGAAACTGCCCTTTTCACCATACCCCCAGAATTGGCTTATGGAGAGTCTGGATCTCCTCCCACTATTCCCCCCAATGCAACTCTGCAGTTTTATGTGGAATTGCTGTCTTGGACAAGTGTGAAGGACATATGCAAGGATGGAGGAATTTTGAAGAACATAATTACTGAAGGGGAGAAATGGGATAATCCTAAGGACCTGGACGAAGTGTTTGGTATGGAACTCTTTCCATTTTTGTCTTTGAGATTCACCTGTTTGAGAACCTTGTTGTGCAGTATTGTCTAAACGTTGCCTAATTTTTCTCCTTTCTGCAGTCAAGTATGAAGCTCGGCTTGAAGATGGAACGGTCGTTTCAAAATCTGATGGGGTGGAATTCACTGTGGAAGAGGGTCAGAGTCATGCTTTTTGAAATTTAAATTTTTTTTTTCTTTACCATGTAATTGGATTCTGATGGAAGTAACAATCTAACAACTATTTTCATACAGGGTATTTCTGTCGTGCTTTGGCTGAGGCTGTGAAAACAATGAAGAAGGGAGAGAAAGTTCACTTGAATGTGAAGCCACAATGTGAGTTAAGAGTTCTATTATCAGCAATATCTTAGTTCCAATTTTGCTTGTGCAAGTTTATTGAGATTCAAGGTTTTCAGATGCATTTGGTGAGAGTGGAAGGGCAGCATCAGGAGAAGAAGGTGCCATACCTCCAAATGCTTTGCTTCAAGTGGATCTTGAGTTGGTCTCGTGGAAGAACGTGTCTGACATTACTAAAGATAGGAAGGTTCTCAAGAAAACTTTGAAGGAAGGAGAGGGATATGAACGGCCAAACGATGGAGCTGTAGTTCAAAGTATGGTTTTGTGGGAACCTTACATTTCTGATATAATAAATCTTCTCTTCCTTGGTTAAATGTTTTGTATGTTGGATGGGAAATTGAAGATATGCATTAATTCCTTTGGTGCAGTGAAACTGATTGGCAAGCTACAAGATGGAACTGTTTTCACTAAGAAGGGCTATGACGATGAACAGCCATTCGAGTTCAAAATTGATGAAGGTGATTGAAACAATCATATTGAATCGTAAGTCCCTTTTTGCTTACATTGATATTTTACTAAGCTGTGTATTTTGATCGACCATTTAGAGCTAGTAATTGATGGGCTTGAAAAAGCTGTGAAGAACATGAAGAAAGGGGAAATTGCATTGCTGATCATACAACCCGACTATGCTTTTGGTCCATCTGGGTCCCCTCAGGATTATGCTACTGTTCCTCCCAATTCAACTGTGTATTATGAAGTTGAGCTGCTTTCCTTTGTAAAGGTGAGAGAGAGAGCTATGTGTTCACCATTTAAAAGGATGTTTTAGGTTCGAAAAAGTTTGAAATATAGACTTTAATTACTAAAACGGGGGTGCAATGCAGGAGAAGGAATCATGGGATCTGAGTACACCAGAGAAGATTGAGGCAGCTGGGAAGAAAAAGGAAGAAGGGAATGCTTTATTTAAGGTTGGAAAATATGAAAGAGCGTCAAAGAGATATGAAAAGGTATCCCTATGAGTGCCAATAGATTTTGTTTATGTTATTAATATTACTTGGCTATTGACAGTTATGGTGTGGTAAGAATGAACTAACGACAGGTGTTGGTGCTCTCTTGGGTGACACAGGCCATGAAATTTATTGAATATGATTCTTCCTTCAGTGATGAGGAGAAACAGCAATCCAAGGCATTGAAGATCACATGCAATCTCAACAATGCAGCCTGTAAGCTGAAGCTAAAGGAGTACAAACAGGCAGAAAAGTTGTGTAGCAAGGTAATTTTTTTATTCAGCCTTTCTTCTTTTTGCATAGTGTGAATTGTGAACTGGTGACATCCCTGAGAGTTTGGTTTTATGATGCACGTAGGCGTTGGAGCTTGATAGTAGAAATGTAAAAGCATTGTACCGGAGGGCACAAGCATATCTTCATCTTGTGGACTTGGATCTAGCTGAGATGGACATTAAGAAAGCCCTAGAGATTGAGCCAGAAAACAGGTATGCCTTTGTTCCGAGTGTGATCAACTTGAATATGCATTTATATGCTTAGTTCCTACTATATGGAATTTCTTTTTGTATTGAATCTGTTGGATGATATTATCAGGGATGTGAAGATGGAGTACAAAATTTTGAAGCAGAAAGTTAGAGAATTCAACAAGAAGGACGCACAGTTCTATGGCACCATGTTTGCTAAACTGAATAGACTAGAACAAGCAAGAACAGCACCATCAAAGCAGGAGCCTGTGCCAATGACTATTGACAGTAAAGCTTAATCTGGAGCTATCTTTGTCTGTGGCCGTTTCCGATTACTAATTCGATATTCTAATTAATGTGGCGTCTCCCATAAGTAGCTTTGCTCATGTCTTGTGTGATTTTCATATGAAGTATATACATATGGTCTCCACCGTCAGGTGTCGTCCTTCAAATATATGTACACCCATGATTAATAAGAAATGAAGTAAAGCAAGTTTTGGTAATTTTAAATGTCTCCTACCCTGAAAAAAAAGACTAAACAGTCTAGTAGTTGGAAGGAAGTCTTCCATTTTAAGTGTTAATCTATATAAAACAGGAGTAAACATCCGATAATACAGCAGCCTCCAAAATAAGATAAATATGTCCGTTTTAACTAATAGACAAGTCCACGAGGGCTTTCTACCAACACTTGTCTTTATATTTTCAAGCTCTATTTTATACCCGTAGTTTCTGCAAGATCGCAATACAAGCCAGCCTCACAATCTTTAATTTTGTTCTTCAACCTCATGGCCGGTATCTTCAAAACTGGTTTCTGTTGAGCTTGTTAGAATTGAGTAGTAAAATATTTGTATTTCGACAAAACCAAGAGGAAATGGTGAATTAGTTTGTTTAATAAATTGTGCTTTTAAATTTCTTTTCCTAGTTCAATTAAAATCATTTTTATATTATATAACAGTTAAATAAAGAGATTTGGGAAAGAGAATATTACATAATATATTTTTATAATGAAAAGACCTTAAGTCTAGTCGTTAATTATTATTAAAAGAGAGATTAGTTTATCACTAAAAGAGGAGATTAACAAGAGATGTGCTAGACGTGTAGAATTCATCGCATAATTTTCATATATGATCAAACATAAGTAAGGTAAGGCCAACATTATGGTTGACATACTCTCTAAGAATCACAACCATCTTTCTCTTCTTGAAACAAAATTTCTTAGTTTTGATTACATTAAGGACTTGTACTCTCAAGATGATGACTTCTCTTTTAATCATAATGAATGCCACCTAGGGACAAACAAAGACTTTTACCTCCTCTTTCAATATTTTTGTAAAGGTAAAAGGCTTTGCATTCCCAAAGGTTCATTTAAGAGCCTCACTCATTAGAGAGATGCATGAAGGATATTTGATGGGGCATTTTAGGGCTAACAAGACTTTAGAAATCTAAAAAGAACACTTCTTTGGCCTCACATAAGGAAGCATGTAGAGATACATTGTGAGCATTACATAGTATGCAAAAAGGCCAAGTATAAGGTCTAACCCATGGTCTTTATAATCTTTTGCCCATTCTTTCTTTGCCTTTGGTTGACATCTCCATGGATTTCATTCTTGTGCTCCCACGAACAAAGAGAGGTAGAGATTCCATCTTTATGGTAGTGGATAGATTTTAAAAAATCGCTCATTTTATTCCATGCCACAAAGTTGATGATGCAACCTTCATTGCAAATTTGTTCTTCAAGGAAGTGATAAGACTTCATGGCATCCCTACGACAATAGTGAGTGATTGGGACAAAAATTTCTTAAGCCACTTTTGGAGGACATTAGGAAACTTGGAACCAAACTTCTCTTTCTAACACTTGTCACCCCCAAACCAATGGCTAAACCATGGCTAAACCGAGGTGGTTAATAGGACATTGTATCAAATGTTGAGATGCATGATAATCCATAACATTAAGGAGGGGGATGATCTTCTTCCTCACATAAAGTTTGCATACAATATTGTGATGCACTCCACTACTTCCCACTCTCCATTTGAGGTTATCTATAGGTTCAATCCCTTAACACCTTTAGATCTTCTTCCCCTTCCCACTCATGAGGCATGAACTTGCCAAGATGGAGTAGCTCGTGCTAAGATGATCCAAGAATTGCATGCTCAAGTCAAGGAAACCATAGAAAGGAAGGTAGGGTAATACCAAAAGTTTTCCAACAAAGGTAAGAAGGAGGTCATTGTAAGACCTAGGAAAAACTAAATAAATAAATTAAAGATTATTTAATTAATGCGAGGGCGAGAATCTCTAAGTTAATTAATGTGGAGAAGGAATAATATTAGCTTAAGTGGTTGAGAGTACTTGGTTGTTATGTGAGGACTTGGGTTCATGTCTTGTGTATGTTATTTAATTGTTTAATTTGTTTTATGTTGAGATATGAACTTGTGACTCATTTTATGAATTGATTGATTGGTTGTGCATTTGTTTGGTAATTGTGTGATTGTGGGTTCAAACCTTGGCGACATGAAATAATTCTTTTTACGTTCAGATTATTTTGGTTGTGAGTAAAAATGTTTAGAAACTGTAGCTGTCATAGGAGGAAAATGCAAGGGTTGAAAAGCTACAATGTAATGGCACTTGAATGGCCATTAACTCTAGTTAATGGGATTTTCGTTTTTTTAATAATTTTATTTATTTTTGGATGGAAAGAGAGGGGCGAGTGAACTAAGAGGGTGGAATTCGCATATCAGTTGAAGGAGGTTTGGGAGAAACTGTTTTGGGGCCCTAAAAAGTGCAAAGAGGTCTAGAGAGGGTTCTTGGGGTTAGAGATCAAAGGAAGGCCAATTTGGATCAAGGAGGAAGCTCAGAAGCACTCTTGGAGCGAGAAAATCAAGTTAGGGGAGTTGTATTACGTGTTTTTATGTTTAATTATATCATTTTGAAATGAATGTAATGCATGTGGTCCTTGGATTCTGCCAAATTCTTCTTGATTGTTCGTGTTTCTGGAATTTTCCAGAAACTGCCTCACAACGTTGAAGACCCGGCAAGCAACGCATGTGTCATGAACCCAATTGTTTGTGTTTTGTGATGAACCGCCTAGCGACTATGTTCTATCTGCCAGGCGACGTGGATTGGAGTGGCTAGTTTTACGATTTATTGTGTTTCCTGTGATGTTGGTTAGGCATGAATTGAATGTATGTGTATAATTGTTTGAAATTTTAATGTGATTGAAGGTATGGAAGTATATTTTTAGATGAAAATGGTATGAATCTTTGCATAATTGGGGGTATGGGTTCATGTTGGGATTGGGGATGAGTAAATCTGATTCCAGGGTATGATTGGTGTTATGTTGCATGAAAATGATTTTAATTTGATTATGCATGAACTTTATAAGCGTGATTGAACACTAAAGGAATGACAAACACATTTCTGGATGAACGTTGGCGGGTTAGGATGCGTACAGGTGCTGGAAAAATCTGGGATTTTTCCAGAAATGCACCGCTTGGTGGTACTCAGGTTGTCGCCAGGCAACACATACTATCCATCAGTCCCTTGATGGCTGGGTGAGAGTGTGAAATGGGGTGTTGATGGAATTTTTCCTTGAAATCACAATTGTAATAAAATTAAATTGAACAAGATTCTTTGTGGTAAGCGTAATGGGTGGAATGGGATATGAGCATAGTGGGTGTAGTTTGGGTCTGGAGAAATTATATGCATAAATTGGTTGTCGATTTCTAATGTTTGTAAGCATGTTTTATTGTTGGGTAAACCCAAGTGCTAAACTAAGTTGAACTTATGGTAATTGGAATTAAAAAGGGTGAAAAAGGGTTGTTTTACTTTGGTAGTGATGTTGTACCATGTCTGTTTGGAGAACTTTCTTTTATGTGCAAACTGTATGTTGGTTGGAAATCCATATGGCATGCTTTACTTGGTCAAAGAAAATGTGTAAGAGATTCTTGTTAAACATTAAGTGATCTCAACTTATGAATTGATGTGTATATGACTGTGTTGGATTGTGGTCTAGTCATGTTATTACGACTGAATACGCATGTTTGGTGTTAAGACTTCCTTATGGAATGATTGGGTTCTTTGGAACCTCCTCTATAGTGCCTAAAACATGTAGTAGTGATGTTTCTGGTGTGACGCTTGGCGACACGGGGTGGGTTGCCAAGCGATAGGGGAAACCAAGGAAGCCTTGGAATGTGCAGCGTCTGGCGGTGAGGAAGGTTCCGCTAGGCGATGGCGGCCCAAGCAGTGGCCACTAGAAAGTGTGGCGCTTAGCGACAAGTGGTGCACGCCAGATGGTCTGGAGTGTTGTTCTGCCCGGCGATGCGGGAGTTGCACTAGGCAATTTCACATGCAAAGTGGGTTATGTTGAAGGATTCTACATAGTTTTAGATGGAGACCTTAAGGAGATGACTTGTCGGAGGCCCATTTACGAGTTGTAGCTTGTAATAGGAGGTTAAACACGTGGCCATTCCAGGTTGGAGCCTGATGGTGATTAGAATTTTGATGTGACTGTGCTAGTTGTGGCTAGTACAAATGATTCACTTGATTACTCTTCACGATCAAAGTTAGTGAGGCTGGTAGTCTTGAGATGAATACGAATTGTGGTCTGTATTGGGGAGCTCCACTGTAAGACCTGAGAAATTTAATTAATTAAATTAAATAATTAATTAATAAATGCGGGAAATGAGAGTCTTTATGGCATTAATTATTGAATGATATGATGTGGAAAAATACTAGCTTAAATGATTGAGAGTACTTAATTATGTGAGAGGACTTGGGTTTAAATCCTATGTGTGCCATTTATGCGCTATTTAATTTATTATTATTTTTAATAATATGCTTGATTATGATGAGTGATAATTTAATCCTCTATTTATAGGAATTATCATGAAACATGAATTGGTTGAATGGTTGTGCATTGATTAGACATTGGCATGGTATGGGTTCGAACCTTGGGGAACCCAAACTAAACTCTCTTTTTGCTAAAATTAGTTTTGGCATGAATGTGAAAGGGTAGAGGAAACCCTAGCTGAATGGGCAGCCAAGAGGGGCTAGAAAAACAACCACTAATGGACTCTAGCATTTTGTCTTTTGGAGCAAGGATATCCAGGTTAGGGGAGTTGGACGTGTTAATTTTATGTCTTTGATTTATTGTATAAAATATAGCCTGAATATGCATGATTTTCTCTGCCTTGATTGAAATTTGTAATTCTGGAAAATTTTTCAGAAACCACCTGGTGGGTCATTCGTAACCGTTAGGCGACACATACACTTTTGGCCTATTTCTAGGTTCTTGAAGAGCAACCGCCTGGCGGTAAAACCCCGACCGCTAGGCGATGCGTGACTAATTCATCCAGTTTCTGGGTTTCGTTGAACTGTCTGGCAGTGATGAACATTCGTCAGGCGAAATGAGGAAATTTTGTCTCGGTTTTTGGTGTTTTGGGGTTTTGGGATAATTTTGTTCGAGGGAAAGGAAAGCCCTAACTAGATATAAATGATCAGATGTCATATATCTCTGAATTACGTGTGAATTAAGGTTAAATTGGATAAAATTGGACATGAATGCTATTATAGGGTTGGAACTTTAGGTTGGAATGTCACTAGAATAATTGGCGTTCAAATTAATTTGGAAAATGATAATGGATGCATTTAGACTATGAATTATTATAATTAAAAGCGAGATCGCGTGAGAATTGATGGAAATACACAAGCAAGGGAAAACTGGAAAAAGTTGGGGTTTCACAAGTGCAAGAATTTCTGGAAATTCTCCAGAATTCTATGTACCGCCTAGCGGCACTTGCATGACTGCCAGGCGACAGGTGAAGGTCAATGGAGGTTGCAGTGAGTTGGCAGCGAGAGGAATTTCAGTGAGTGGTCAGTTGGTGGTAGGTAATAGCAGAATTAATATTTGTTGGTTATATTATTAGGAAGAGTGATTGATTAATGGAATGAGATGAGAATTAAGGAATGGATTATAAATCTTTGTTGTAATGGTATTAAGGCTGAAGTATAAAATATTGCAGTGGTTAGCATGGGTTCATCATAAGCATAAATAGTTGGGTTGAGAGTTGACTAAAAGTAATTTGAACAAATTGGTATTTAGATCAACATAGAGCATGTTAAACGACAAGATAGGGGAATATGATTGTGGTGGTCTCATGGATGGAATATTTAGGATCCTGTCAAGAAAGGATAAGTGTGAATATTTGGGATTGTATATATGACCATAATTAGAGAAATGAATTCACATGTGAGGAGTTGTGATGGCTTGAATCATTGTAGATAGAAATGAATTGGTTGGGGGTACTCTGGAATAGTGACACGGGAGATTAGCATATGTGAATTGTGCCTGAACCTAAAATAGAATTGGTATTGCGTAAATATTGTCATGGCGCCTGGCGATAATATGCGAACCGCCAAACGATAGCGGTGATTTTAGAGGGCAACATGCACGCGTGGCGTCTGGTGGCAGAGATCGTTCCGCCAGGCGATAATTGCATGGGTAGTGGGTGTAAAGGCGCTTGGCGGCACATGTCCCCCGCCAGGCGGTCTGGAAGCTTGTTGCGCCCAACGACTCGTGAGTAGCGCCAAGCAATATTGCTGCAGTAGAATTGGGTTTGCTTGCTTTGATGTGCGTGTCTACAAGGTTTCTATGATGTCTCGAAGGTCGGCTTGCTGGTGTTCCTTGAGTTGTGGCTCAGAATGTATCCCTTGAGTTGTGGCTCAAGATAGGGGTTAAGCACGTGGCATTCCTTGAGTTGTGGCTCAGAATGACATCCCTTGAGTTGTGGCTCGGGATGGCGGATGAACACGATGAACTCTTGAGTTGTGGCTCGAGTTGGCGAGTGTTGCCAGTTAGATTGCCTCCTCAGTATTAAGCTGACGAGCTTGGTAGTCTTGGGATGTTACGAATGTTATTCGTATTGGGAACTCCACCTAGCATTACGGTGTGTGATCTGTAGCAAGGTTTCCTGCACGTGCTCTACCAGTTGTGGCTGGTAGGTGTTGCAATAAGACACCTTGAGGTACTCATCAAAAGACGTAGAACATAGTTAACATGGTGGTGGCCATGAAGTAGGGAATCAAAGGATGGAATTACTTTGGTGTGATTGTAATATATATGTTTATATATATGATTATTTTAATTGTTAGCTCACCCTATTTGCTTGTCTTTGGCGATGATCGTGTACGCAGTACACGAAAGTAGATGATGTTGTAGGTGGATTTGGTGAGGCTTAGCTGCGGAGCGGGGGAAACTCATGGGAACAATTTTATTGAGTTTTATTATTTATGGTTTTGAATAAAGTTGTAAACTATTATGAGACCGATTTAGTATTTTATTGAGATTTGAGAATTTTGAATTTGGAGCTATCTTTATTATGTAATAAAGAATTTATTTTCCCGCATTTTTAGGAATTTCCATTATATTAAATGTAGTATTAATTTACTATTTCTTTATTTTGTTATTTAAATCTGTAATATCCTATCGGGACTTTACATCCACTTTGTGCTATGGATTGTAGTCTGTAATTGGATAATTCCCGCGTGTGGTCTATAGGTGGTGGCCAGTAGATGGTTGAACCACAAGTTAGAGTTTGTGGTGGCAAGAGTCGTCTTAAGAATATCATCAAAGTGTGTAGAATCAGGAGGCGGAGAGTGGTTACTGTGATTGCTTGGGTTTGAGGATTGTAGTTCTTAGAAGAGTCGTGGTTTTAAATTTTAAGTTATTGTTATTATTTATTCTATGTTATTTTTTAGCTCAGCATATTTGCTTGTGTGTGACGATGATCGTGTAACGTGTTACACGAAAGCATATGTTGTTGCATGTGAAGATGTGGATGCTTAGAGCTGGAAAGAGGCTAGCATGGGGGACTCTTATGGATTTTCTTGACTATTTTGTAGCAGTTACTTATAATTAGTTTTGGTATTTGTAAACGTTGAATGAATATATGGATTTTATATTTTGGCGCTTATAATAAAGTTTAAATTTTCCCACGTTTTGGGAATGTGGTTTTAATAAATGCGGTAATAGTATTTCCTACTATTTTAATTATTTAAATCAGTAATATCCAATTAGGATGTTACAGTCACCTTCAAGAAGGGTGATTGTATTTGGCTTCATTTGAAGAAGGAGAGGTTCCCTACTCAAAGAAAACCCAAGCTCCACCCAAGGGGGATGACGATTTCCAAATCATTAGGAAGATCAACAACAATGCTTATGAGTTAGATTTACCTCATAGCTATAGCATGATCCATACTTTTAATGTGAGTGATCTTTCTCCTTTTTATATAGGGTTTAAGTATTCGTGGTTGAATTCTCACCAAGAAAGGAGGAATGATGAATGACAAGAAGACCTTCCTAGAAGAGTGACAAGAAGCATGACAAGAAGGGAGACCTCTAATCCTTCTTCCATTTCTTTGTTTTCTATTTCCCTATCTTTTGTTTTCCCTAACTTGACCTTGGTTGACTTGTTGACTATTGATTTAGGTTAACTTGTTGACCATAATTGACTTAACATAAGTTAATATGTTAATCCTTGTTTATTTGTTTTATAGGTTTGTTTATGCTGATTAAGGTGGATTAACAGTAATTGGAGTTAAGGAGAGCATTTCATACATGGAAAGAAACCTTAGGATGCACATGATGTGGAGGAGAGGAAAACATAAAGCATAAAGCATAAAGCAACATGTACCATATAACTTATGTTCACTTTGTCCTTTGGCTAAATTTCGTGGAGTGTCGCCTTGTCCACACCAAATTTGTCATCTTTCACCTAGTTTTTAACTTGGTTTCTAGAAGTTAGGATTTAGCTTTTGTAGAGACACCCTTTTGTAACTTTTACTTTGTAAATAGACCCCTCATGCTCACTTATTTAAGGGACTCTCTTGGTTTTGTAAAAGGGTCGATCAATTGAAAAATATACATTACGTACTTTGTTCACCTTGGTGTGAGGTTTCTCCTTTGGAATGAAACTCCCTTGGCCTTATTTTGAGGCAACACTCATTCTCTCTTCTTAAGGATTGGTTACTCAATTATTATGTTTTTCCATTGCAATCTTCTTTTGTTTTCTTGTTTAAATATGAACTCTCCTATTCTCTATAGCTTCTTGAAATGCACATTCATGTCTAGATAGTTTGCTATCTTAGAAATCTTCACTTTGACTCTTAATGAACATTACACCATATTTACAAACTATAAGAAGAACCTACGTCAAAGTGACACAATGCTAACCTAACATGTGAAAAAAAAAAGTTTAAAATAAGCTAGTTGGTACACTCTTAACATAAATGACCTTATTGCTTTAATTTTTCAAAACAATTGAGTTTAATTAAATCTAAAAAACATTAAAAGACCAACTTAAATTTTTTCTAGAAAAATTAGAAACAAACAAGTAATTAAACCTTTATTTATCTATACACTTGGCCAAGGATTTGGTGTGGAAACGTTATATTTTCTATCTTATTTTCAAAAATCTTGTTTCTGTATGGAAAGCACCGGACACGCGGTTTTCATTTGCCACCACCCACTCTCTCTTAATATCTCACACACTCACGTGTCCAACATCCCTTTCACCTCTCTCCCTCTATAAACTCCCGCTATACCATTGCTGTAAACGTAACAGAACTGATCGATGGCGGCATTGATACCGGCCGTGGCACTGGTGACGGTGACGATGTTGGCGTGCCTGGTGTGTGGGGCTTCGCACGGGACATTGGTCGGGTCCAAGACGGAGATTACGGATGTGAAGAGGAACAAGGAGGTGCAGGACTTGGGGTATTTCTCCGTGGAGGAGCACAATCGGAGGCTGAGGCAGGCTCTGAGGGGGATGGCAGAGGAGACGAAGTTCGTGGAAGTGGTAGAGGCGCAGAAGCAGGTGGTGGCGGGGACCAAGTACTATCTCAAGATTTCGGCCACGCAGAGTGGGCGTTCCGTAATGTTCGACACCGTTGTGGTCGTCCAGCCTGGCCTTGCTTCCAAAGATCTTCTCTCATTTGCTCCTTCCTCGCAAAAAATAGCTTAGCCTACTCTCCATTCATGGTATGTTGATATAAAAATAAGAATACATATTTAATTTGTAGATTTTATTTTTAGGAGCTATTTTGAAGAATATGTAATATTAGCAATTTTTGTTTTGAACTAAATCTTTCTTTTTTAGTTTTGCTATTTATTTTAACTCCACCCCTCCTTAGAAGTAATGATGTTATGTCTATAAGTTAGAACAGTTTGATAATAATTAATAATTTTATTGCAGGTAAATATGTTCTTTACTTATTTAATATATATGATATCATTACTGACAACATATTTGTATTAGATGAAAAGAAAAAACACATCGAGTTATTTTTTTAGTTTATCTTGGGTGGACGTAATGCATTAACTTTTTGTGTTTATATTATTTTGAAATAGTAACAATAAAAGAAATGTCTTTTAACTCTAGAAATTTAAATATCCGGTTGCTTAGGCTTAAATCTTCATCATCCCACTCTCAACTTTTTTTTTTTTTAAATATCTTCCATACATTTTTTAATGTGTATTAGAGCTGTCAAAATAGGTTGAAACCCGCGAGCCAACCCGCCTCACCACGGATTCGGGTTGGAAGAATTTTTTTTACAAATTTCAATATGGGTTGATATTTTAATGTTTTTATTTATTTTTGATTAAGCTGAGTTTTATATTTGGGTCATGTTAGGTATTTTTTTGTCCAACACATCAATAATTTATATTTTATTTATTTATTTTGGTTTGTATTTGGATTGTATTAAAGTTTATTTAGATTTTAATTAGAATTACAATTCAGTTTTGACTATAAAAAATAAAAAAATAATATTTTTTTTAATTAAGTGAACTCGTGAGTCAATCCGTTTAACCCGCCAACCCGTGGTGAACTGGACCGGGTTCAAATTTTTTTGGCTCGCTAAGAAGTGAGTCAAGTTGGGTTAGCTCACTAAATCATCAACCTGTGGTGGGTCGAGCCGGATCGGGCCGCGTTACCCGTTTTGACAGCTCTACTGTGTATGAAGTAAGTGTTAAAAATGCATTTAAATTATTTAGGATTGGGTTGAAAATTAAATTATTTTATTAATAGATTATGAGTTATATATAACCGGTTCTCATTAGAATGTCAAGGGACGAGTGGGGTACAGATAATAGCTCCTCCATACACTACCCGCTGGATGAATATTCGTCCCCATATCCATGTAGGTATCGTTATGCGGGTACTCACATATTTTTTAATTTTCATGGATATCTACGAGTACCCATAATATTTACAAAAACAAAATTAAAATATTTAATAACATATTCTAACCATAAATTTAAATAAAATATAATACATAACATTCATAAATTTTAAACAAAGTCAAAATAGTTCATTTAAATAGTGTTGAATGACAATTTACAAAGAAATGATTTTTTTTAAAACCAATTGATAAAAAATAACCAATTCAAAATCAATGTGTTAATATTTCAATGATGTTTTTTTAATTTTTTTTAATTTAAATTAGAGTATAGCGGGTACGAGAAATCACAGGTATAGATACTATGATATCTATACCCGTCCCATTAACAAACGGGTATAAAAAATACTCGTACCCGTTACCCGCGAGTATCCATTTATAATACCACTTTTTACCCGTTGTAGGTTTATCCACGGATACTTGCAAATACAAATTTTTTTGACATTTCTAATCCTCACTTGATAGAATATAGATGGCCTTTTTCATAAAATACTATAATGTGTGTGTGTGGATTTTATCCACGGATACTCACAAATAAATATTTTTTTGACATTTCTAATCCTCACTTGATAGAATATAGATGGCCTTTTTCATAAAATATTAATACGTGTGTCCTCACTTGATAGAACATAAATGGCCTTTTCATAAAATATTAATATGTGTGTGACCAATCAATAATTATTTAAAATAAATAAGAAGAAATTTAATATATTGATAATAATTTTCATAATAATCAAAAGTCAACTGAATTAATTATTAATTTTATTAGTATGTTTGTAGAAGTGTGTTATATATTAATGAAATGGTTTAATTAGTGATTTAGTAATCTAATTTGTCATTTTGGTTCATTTTGGTCCTCTTATCATTTTTTAGTTTAATTTTGTCGGTAACCTTTTGCAACTAGGCATGCTTTGTACCTTTTAATCTCACCTTGGACATTTATCTTTTTTCTTGTACACCCATTTTACACCTATTGGTCTATGTCCTTTTGGCAACTCCACCAAATCCTAAGTTTCATTTTTTTCAATTACTTTTATCTCTTCATCCATTGCAGCTTTCTACTTCTTGTCTCTTATTGCCTCCTTAAAAGCAATGTTCTTTGAGTCTCTTAGTAAACAAATCAGATGTACTTCTTCGGTTGAGTTGTATAGGTCTTGTAGACTCCGCATCTTAGGTTGACATGGATCTTCTTCTTCGACATGTACTTCAGAAGTCATTGGAGTGATTATTGGTGAAACACTCAATGACTCTCCTTGTTTTGACTCCATTTGATTCTTCTAGTCTCACGTCCTTTCTTCATTCACTTGTACATCTCGACTCACAATCAACTTTTTGCCAATTGGATCAAACAACTTAAAATCCTTCGTCTTCTCATCATACCCAACAAACACATATTTCTTACTCTTATAATCAAGTTTGGTTCTTCTTTGGTCTGGTACATGTGCTTAGGCCACACTACCAAACACTTTAAGGTGTGATACAATTGGTTTATGGCTGCTCCAAGCTTCTTATGGTGTTTGATTGTCCAATTTTAAATGTTGACATTGATTTTGCACATGCGCAACATATTCCACAACTTATGCCTAAAACTCATTTGACATGTCTTTACTTTTCAACATTGATCGAACCATATCAAGAATCGTTCAATTTTTTCTTTCGACAATACCATTTTGTTGAGGTGAATATGGTGCTGTCAAAAATCTTTTAATACCTTAATCCTCACAATAGTTCGTGAAAGCAGTTGACATGTATTCTTCGCCCCTATCTGACCATAAAGCCTTGATGTAAAGATTGGTTGTCTTCTCCACCATCACTTTGAACTTCTTAAACATTTTAAAAGCTTATGATTTTTCCTTCAAAAAATAAACCTAAGTCTCCCTTGCATAGTCATTGATGAAAGTAATAAAATATCTCTTTTCACTAAAAGACTTTGGAGTGATTGGGCCATATATGTCGGTGTGTATTAGCTTAAAAGATCTCCTTGCACGATTTTCTACCTTCTTTTGAAAAGTTGTCCTTGGTTGCTTTCCAAGAACACAATCTTCACAAAATTTCTTAATGTAGTCCACATTTGGCAACCCATGGACCATTTTCTTCTTTGCTAATTCTTTTAGCCCACCATAGTAAATGCCATAGCCAAACTTTGTCTTCTGTGTTGACTTGTAAACATTTTTCTTGTACATTCTTCAAGTATAGTTTGAACATTCGATTCTTTGTCATTTCCATGTCTGCAATTACTCGATCATTTTTTTCCTTTAATTGCAGCATTCGGTTTTTCATAAAGACCGAATATCCTTTCTCCAATAAATGGCCCATACTCAAAATATTAATTTTCAAATTTGGTACATAATAGACATCCTCCATATTATCTTCTTTTCCATCCTTTTGGGGAAAACATATTTTTCCTCGGCCTTTGACCGAAATCTTTGTTGAGTCTCCAAAGGACACATGTCCATCTTCTATCTCTTGTATATCAACAAAGAGATGTTTGTGCCCACACATATGATTATTAGCACCGATGTCTAGATACCACACCATGTCACCATCCAAAGCGTTGCCTTCATAGGCCATCAAGAGAATGCCATCACCTTATGTGTCATCTTCCTCAACCAAATTTGTGTTTTCTTCCATTTTCTTTTCAGTGTAGCAATCCTTTGCGTAGTTTCCATATTTTTTGCAGTTGTAACATTCAATATTTGAACAATTAGAACGACCACCTCTTCCACGTCCACGACCTCGTCCTCGCCAATTTTGTTGGTTCATCTGTCCTCTCTCTTCATTACTATTTCCACAACCATGACCTCCATTGCGGCTAAAATCGTGACCTCTACGTCCATGTCCTCTTTCGCGATTGTGTTGTGCATACATAACCTTATCCTACTTGAAGGTCATCTTTGCTTGTAAAGCTTCCTCCACGACTTTTTGTTTCTTTTTCTTCTTTTGTTCTCCATGTGCTTCAAGTGAGCTTGCTAGATCATCGATTTTCATTTCTTCCAAATTTTTTCACTCCTCAATTGCACACACAACATTTTCAAAATTATCGGTCAATGATAAAAAATGTTTCTCCACAACCCTTGTATATGTGAGAATATCTCCATTGCCTTTAAGTTAATTAGCTATCGTTTGCTCACAGGTAATGTAGCTACATACATCCTCCGACTCTTTCATCTTCATGGCCTCCAACTCACCACGTAATGTTTGAAGATGCACTTATTTGACTCGATCATCACCCTTGAATACCTTTTTTAAAGTGTCCCATGCTTCCTCCGAGGTTGATGCACTAGCAATTTTTTCAAAACATGATTCATCAACAACTCTATACAACATGTATAAAGCTGCCTTATCTTTCGATCGTCTTTCTCTCAACGTTTTTTGTTCAACTGCCCTATATCTCGTGGTAGTTTATGGTTCTTCGAAACCTTCTTGGACCACTTCCCATGCATCTTGAGACCCAAGCACAACTTTCATTTGGATGCTCCAATTATCGTAGTTTGTTCCCTTCGTGAGTCAGGGTAGTGGCAGGTTATTGGTTACACTCGCTATTTAGCTCTGATGCCAATTTGTGATAAAGAGAGGAAAAGAAAATAAACATAGTTTTTTGCTTTGTTAAAGTATTTTCGTGTTTTTTTTTGTTTCACACCTTTTGAACAGAGAATACAAGCCATTATATAGAGTCTCATAATAACTCTTTAACTACATTATTTGATAACAAGCAAGCAGTGAAATACATTAAAAAACTGAATTGAAAGCAAAATAAAGAATAAGGACTTTTGGGCATTCAGATTCTTGTAGCAAAACAACTTCCCAATAAATGCATCAGGTTATGAGTTTAATGCTTAACACAATCAGCTAGTAGATTTCTCCAAGTTATTGCACCGACTACAAAAGGGTGCGACAGCTTGAAGAGTTGGAAGCTAGGGTTTCTATTTTGGAGATGGGAGGAGTGATTATGTGGCAAGCTCTAATTGGCTGGTTTATGAGTGCTTGGATTTTGACACATGTCATGTTCTGCTTGGCGAGTTTAATTAATGGAGGATTGCCACATGTCATTATCTGGTTGACTTGGGTTTAAGTGGTAAAATGGGTGTAATTTAGTAGAAACTAGGGTGCAGAACAGGTTTTTAAGTGGTCCACTTGTAGAGGAGTGTGTAAAATAAAAATTGGGGGTGTATTTAGCTCATGAACTTTTTCTTTCTAGAATTCACTGATTTTTTGGACTTATTTTGTAACTTTGAATATTTCAAATCCACACTTTTAATGACCCAAATTAAACTTCAGTTGCATCAACAAACGTTAGAATATCCAATAATATTTTATGCAACTAAAATCACTTTTTACACCATTTTTAACTTACAAACTCAATAAATCAAATAATCACAAATCCTTATTAAATCAATCTTGTAAGCACTAAAATTCAATTAAATCCCCAAATTTAAACATTAAACGAAGGCAAAAATTTGAACTCATCAACACCCAAAAGAAACCAGTCCACAATCACCACAAAAATAATGCATGTGTCTCAACTCGCACACGAATATGAAGAGTTGCAGAAGTTCTTTAGTGCCTTATGTCTTGCTTGTAGCCTCCTTTCTAGACGCACCAACTCAACTCATTGCAAGTCAAAAATTTCTTGGAACGAAATAACAAACTCACTCACACTTCATGACTTGCATTTCCTTTTACGAGAACACAAAATGTAACAGAAATCGATAATTCGAAACAGAACTTAAAAATTATGAATCGAGTTTTAATTACCAACTAATGTAGGTCTCGTATTGTCTTGGACAAAAATGGGTATTAACCCTAGAATGAAATGGAGAAAATGAGGATGTCGATTTGGGGATTTGTGGAATGGGAGCAAGCCACATCATTTGGATTATATTTCAGGATAAGTGAGAAATATCTGCCACTTTGAATCGAAGATTCAAAGATAAGGATATTTCAGGTAGTTCGAAGAAGAACCTCGAGAGTTCAGAGAAAAACTTAAATATTCAATTCTTCAAATTTGTCTTTTACAAACAAGGTACACCCTATTTATAGTTCGATGGTAAGTTGATCTAAAAGCAAAGATTAACATGCCTAATCACAACCGACTAATCTAGGAAAACATAAAAATATCATGTTTTGCAATATTTTGATAATTGGCATTATCATGTTTTTATTTTAGTTTATTTTTATGTTTATTATTATTCTATTTTAAGATTTTATTTGAAATTTCAGGTTTTATTCAATAAAAATGGAAAAGATAAATGAGTGGATTATATTTCCAAATAAGGGGAAATCTCAGAGATTTGGGAGAATTATAAATAGAATGAGTGGAATACTGAATAGTGAAAGATTATCAACACTATTAGTTATCCACAAAGTTAGTTACTCAAGTTCAAGTAAGAAGAATTGAAGATAATTCGAAAATATGGAGTTCCAAAATATGAAAAAGATAAATCCAATAGGGAGCTCTAGTACAAAATCAAGTACAAAGCTGCAGGCTAAATTAGATTTGCATCATTCGTCCAACGAAGCACATCTCGCCCAATGAATCATACTATTTTTGCCCAGTGAGTAAGTTCGTCCAGTGAATCACGTTTTTTCACGCAACGAGTTAGTTTGCATGGTGAATTGCCAGCTTTGAAAAATCTAAAAATTGAGGATCTGACAAAGGTCAAAGATACAATAGGAGAGAAAGAAACTTATATCTCTACCCTTGTAGGTAGAAGGGCATTCTGAAAAAAGAAACTTATATCTCTACCCTTGTAGGTAGAAGGGCATTCTGAAAATTTCGACATTAGTCTTGTATTCAATATATATAGGAGTAGCTAACTCCCTATTCACGGCGTTGGGTGTAATGTATTCTTAGATCTCTATGAATTCTTCATTCAATATAAACCTTTTCCATAATCTCTTATGTTTTGTTCTTATTTTAACTGCATAGTCTATGAATTTTGCACATGCAGGAGTCCACAGTTTGAGAAACTTGAGTAGGATAAAATAATTATTGATTTCAGCCACACAACCTTTTAGCAAAAAGAAAGTTAAATTTGAGTCCACCCAGGTTCAAACCCACACCATGCCTAAGTCAAATCAATTCTAAACCATCAGGCCAACTCATGTTTCTTGATAACACATACAATTCAAGCATTATCTCATACGGAGTGTGGCCCAACATATTATTAAAAAAATAATAACTAAATAACACACAATGGACACACAAAGGACTCGAACCCAAGTCCTCTCATACAACCAAAGTACTCTCAACCACTTTACCTACCCGCATTTATTAATTAATTAATTATTTAATTAATTAAATTCTGCGGATCTTACAACTCCCACATATGCACCATATCTAGAACATGCAATTAAAGATCATAATTTGGGTTTTCAAACTATCTTTTGGATCAATATGGACTTCCGCATGTGCAAAATTCATAGACTATGTACTTAAAAACAAGAATAGAACATAAGAGATTATGGAAAAGGTTTATATTGAATGAAGAATTCTCATAGAATTACGAATACATTACACCTTAGCCCTATGAATGAGGGAGTTAGCCACTCCTAAACATACTGAATACAAGAATGATATTGAAATTAAAGGCCTCTATCTTTTAGAATGTCATTCTACCTTCAAATGTAGAGATATCAAGTTTCTTTCTCTTCAAGTGTGTCTTTTGACCTCCATCAGACCCTCGATTTATAGGCTTTCAAAAACGCACAATGTGCTGGGCTAATTGACTCATAGGGATAATCTAGCATGATTCGCTTGCTAATTTACTTGCTAGGCTAATCTAGCATGATTCGCTAGGCTAATTGATACGTTCGGCTAATCTAGAACGATTAGCAAGGTAATTGACTCATTAGGCTAATCTAGCATGATTAGCTAGGCGAGTAGTGATTAGCTGGGCTAATGGCGTGAAATCTGATTTGGCCTACAACTTTGTATTTGATTTTGTACTAGAATTCCCTTTTGGGTTTATCTTTTTCATTTTCTAGAACTCTTTATTTTTGAATTATCTTCAATTCTTCTAACTTGAACTTGAGTAACTACTTTTGTGGATAACTAATATTGTTGATAATCTTTGATTAATCAATATTCTACTTATTTTGTTGATAATCTTCCCAAATCTTTAAGATTTCTACTTATTTGCATAATATAATCCACATATTTATATTTTCTACTTTTATTGAATAAAACCTGAAATATTAAATAAAATCCAAAAATAAAATAACAATGTAACATAAAAATAAATAAAATAAAAACATGATAATATCAATTATCACTCGTGCTCGCTAGGTGTTGCTCTTGGTGTTGTGCGTGAATGCCTCTGGAGCTTTAGTATTGGGTGCCCCTCTGCTAGCGTTGGGCGCCCCTTTGTTGGCATTGGACGCCCCCTACTGACTTGAATGCACTCCTCTTCATGCCCTCTTTTCCTGGTTAGGCTCTCATTAATCGAAGATGTTGCTACTACGATTCACATGCGCGTAGTTCAACCAATCTCGCTACTTTAAACGCTCACAACAGATCAGAAGCAATGGGCCTCGACCACGTCCCTACCACAACATATCTCAACACCATGCATTCTCACACTACCTTTCATCCTCTTCTTTTCTTCTTCTTTTCAACTATTGTGCAACTTGTTCACAAAGTATCGCTCAAATCACTGGCATATAATTGTTTCAGTTCAGAGATGCCCCTGATTTGAATGAGGAATAAGATGGTTTCAAATTTGGAGTTTGGGTTGGGTGGGTTAAGGGAGCCTCTTTGATTTTGCTGCTTGAGGTTTTCCCTCGCATTAGGTTAAGTGAGAAGGGGTTCGGTAGAGAACACTTTGAGAACCCTCTATGTGCATTTGTGTTTACAAATAAAAAAAAAAAGAAACTATTTTCTACACCGGTTATAACTAGAATTGGTATTGAAAATTTTCTTCTTTATTACAAAATTTTTATTGCATCCTCTTTCCATACCGATTATAACTAGATTTGCTATAGAAAGTTTTATTCTTTATTACAAAAATGCGACCACACTCATTTTATATACCGGTTATAACTACAATGAATATAAAAAGTGTTATCTTATTTATAATTTTTCACATGTGATACTTTGTGATAAAAGAAAAAAAAGGAGGTTGAGTACCGAAAGAAAGGGGTTGGCATCATAAATTAAGAAGTTTATAAATATTAAGTATTTTGGAAATCATTCTTAATATTGTTGGTATATAGTATTTAAGAAGTTCAAATAGACTTTAAATTATAATATAATCAAATTCAAATGCATTCAAATTTGAGGGATACAATATACCAACAATACATTGTGAGAAACTTTATTTCACATCAAGTCACTGCTTAAAAACATAGCCATTTGTCGTGGTAACAGCTACCATAGATATTATTTGCGGGCACTACAAGATCAAACAGTACAATCCTGAACATTGTATGCAAAGTCAACTTATAAACTGGAATGTATGGATTGAAAAGCATCTTCATTTTCCTCCATAAGCTTCCAAGTACCATCTGATTGTTGAACCATACCCTTGTTCTCGTGCACCCTCCATCCCACAGGAACAAGATATTCATCTTTCAATGCTTCTATGCTCTTGTTCAGAAGTGCAATGTCACGATTCACCTCCAAATTGAACCCTCCTTTTTTCCCTTGCGTTCCAGCAACTCCATGCAAGTAAGCCTCCAAGTTATGAGCACTCACCCCTTCCTTCAAGAACTTGGATTTTGTAGTGTCGATCACTAGTTCCTGTCCCACATCGGAAAAGCCTAGAAAGAGACTAACGGGGACAATATCGGTTTCGTTACGAATACGAAGTGCTCGCAGATCTTTGTAGCCATTGAAGGCATCCTCAAAGTTTGAGTCTCCTACACGAGGAGACGCGTATGCAAATGCAGTTACGGGACACGCTTTCTGAGGTTTGTCTCTTGGTTTGTTCAACCCTTGGGCAGCTATGTCCGCTGCATTTAATGTTGCAAGTGCAGCACCCAAGCTGTGCCCTGTCACACTTATGCTAATTTCTTCATTCTTGTATTCCTCCACCAGTCTTCCAACCTCGTCAAGAACCTGCGAAATTTTCGGCATACAAGTGATTTACACAAAACCGTCTTAACTAGAAATACTTGAAAGAGAAATTTCAAACATTTATACATAACATTTTCATAATAGACAATATTTACACGTAGGTAGATTTTACCTGGTTTCTAGCACTGGTATTGGTGAATTTTGAACCTGGGTTCATGGAAGTGTAAAGAGAGTAAAAACCATGGTGGACTTGTGCAGAAGCAGCATCACCAAAAATGGCCGGCGCAGGATCCAAATGGAAATGAAAATCCTTAACCCATTCTGCAGCCTGAATGGTTCCTCTCCAAGCAACCACTATGTCCCTCCTCCCCAATGCTTCTTTCCCTTCATCAGTGGCAACGGCAACATACCCTATCCAATTCGATTGCAAGCTCCAAGCGTCCTTCGAAAATGACCTTAAGAGAAACGCCTCAGAGTCACTGGCTTTGGAAGTTGCGTACAAGAACTTGGTCACCAAATACTTGAAAGGGTTCCCTTTTTCCAACCCAACTTTGCCAAAGAACTCCTTCCTAGAATATCGACTGTTCCCAGCAAACTTTGATGCCTTTTCTGAGTTAAAACCATCGTACGTAGCTTGAGCAAGTTCTCCGTAGTGTATTATGTAACGCCGAAGATCAATGTCTAGAGGCTCTACCAGACTTTTCCAATTGCTTCTCCCACTTAGTTCTCTCCATTTTCTCGCAATGCTACCCATTGATCTTCTTCACTTCAAACCTATTAAGATGAGTAGATTTGTTTTCTATATCTATTGCATGCTCTATATATAATATGTGCACATTCCTCCAACAACTTACATACACTTTACCTCCTTCTTAAAAAATGACCTCCTTCTATTCCTATTATTTCACTCGTGTTTGATGTTTACTTTGACTAGTAATTCATTTTTATTTTGATCCAATGTTTAATTAGTTTAAACTTATGTGTTGTGTATTTATTAAGTAAAATTAAAAAAAATTTAAACAAGAAATATCTTAACTATATTATTGAAATGAAAAAAATAGTTTTTACGTAAAAATAATTCGTAAAGCAGAGTATTTTATTTTTTGTTAAAATAAATAAATATATTTTTAAATAAATATTACAAAAGAATATAATTTTTTTTACTATATAATAATTTAAAATTGATTAATACAGTCTTTAAGCGCAATAATTTGTGTTGTTGGTAAGCCTAACTCTAATGGACTTAGTCTGGTGTTTAAATGATGGTCTTGATCCTATTTACAGCGCACTACTTGCGAAGCTGGTAAGGATTCTTCTAATGGACATTATGCACTTAGTCTTTTTTTCAAATTATGTTTATGATCAAAATATCTAATTCATATATACAAATTTGTGGTCAAGTTTTTCTTTTAGTACCTTAATCTTGTGTTTGGATGGAACATTTCAACAATGCTTAGAAATTGAAATGCTTTGCATTTGAATTGCTTGCAATTAAATTCCATTCATTTTTTAAATAATCTGTTTGGATAAGGAAATTAAAATACCTTACATTTCAATTTCTTGTTTCAAATTTTTTTTTGAATTTATTGTGAGATAAAATTTAATTTTAACAATATTTATTTTAGGCTTAATTATATTTTAAGTTCATGATAAATTTGAAAACCCGACGATCAAGAAGGGCATGACGACACGGACGAGTCCGACGACCCGGACGGGCCCGACGACCTAGACGGGTCCGACGACTCGGACGGGCCTTCCAAACCGTCAGGCCCGTCTGGGTCGTCGGGCTCGTCTGGATAGTTTGACCCGTCCAAGTCGTCGGGCCCGTCTGTGTCGTTGGGACCGTCCATGTCGTCGGATCCGTCTGGATCGTCGGGCTTGACGGTTTGGAAGGGTACGTCCGGGTTGTCGGGCCCGTCCAGGTTATCGGGCCCGTTTGGGTCATCGGGCCTGAAGGTTTGGAAGGGCCCGTTCGGGTCGTCGGGCAATCCGTGTCGTAGGGCCCGTCCGGGTCGTCAAGCTCATCCGGGTTGTCGGACCCGTCTGGATTGTTGGGCCCGTTAGATCATTGGTCTTGTCCGAATAGTCTGCCCCGTCTGAGTCGTCGGGCCATTCTGGGTCGTCGGGTCCGTTCTAGTCGTAAGGCTCGTCCGGGTCGTCGACCCGTCTGAGTCGGGCCCATCCAGATCGATGAACGGGCCTGTCTGGATCATCGAGCCCATTCAGGTCGTCGAACTTGTTTGGGTCGTCGGACCCGTCTGAATCGTCAACTCCGTTTGTGTCATCGAGCCTACCAAAGAGTCTAGAATGTGAGGTTGAGTGAGAAGAATTTCAAATTCCACCTATTTTGAGGGTATTTGAATTTCTACTAATTTAGCTAATTGAAATCCCTCAGAAAAATGCTTGCATTTGAAATGTTTTTTAATTTTTGTATCCAAACAAAGCATTTCATTACAAAGCAATCTAAATTCTTCAAAAAAATGAATTACTTCATTAAAATACTCTATCCAAACACACTCTAACCTTGTGTTTGGATGGAGCATTTCAACAATGCTTAGAAATTGAAATGCTTTGTATTTGAATTGCTTGTAATTAAATTCCATTCATTTTTTAAATAACTTGTTTGGATAAGGAGATTAAAATACCTCAAATTTCAATTTCTTGTTTGGAAAAAAAAATTGAATTTATTGTGAGATAAAATTTAATTTTAACAATATTTATTTTACGCTTAATTATGTTTTGAGTTCATGATAAATTTGAAAACATACTTGACAATTCAGATGGGTCAGGCAGACCCAACTACACAACCAGATTGGTTAGACCCGACGACCCACCCGAGCTAGACCGACTGGGAAGCCCAGACAAGATCGGTGGCCCGATGATCTAGAGTTCTGACGACCCATACTGCACGATTGTGCCATCAAGTTCGTCAATATGGCCCGGTCCAACCCGTCAAGCTCATTGGCCCAATGCTCCAAACGAGTCCAATGACCCGAACGGGCTCGACGATCAAGACGGGCCTGATGACCTGGACAAGCCAGAAGACATGGACGGGCCCGACGAGCTGGACGAGCCTTACAATCCGGACAGGGCCAAATACCCAGACGGGTTCGACGATCCGGACGGGTCCGACGATTAGGATGGGCCCGAGGACCCAAACGGGCCCGACAACTCGAATGGGCCCAACAACTTGGACACGTCCGACGACCCGGACAGGCCCGACGACCTAGATGGGCTCGAGACTCAAACAGGCCCGACAACTCGTACGGGCCCCTTCAAACCGTCAGGTCCGTCTGGGTCGTCGGGACCGTCCGAATAGTCTGGCCCGTACGAGTCGTTAGGCCTGTTTGGATCGTCGGGATCGTTCGGGTCATCGGGCCCGTCTAGGTCATTTTTCCTGCCCGGGTCGTCGGGCTCGTTCGTGTCATCGGGCATGTCCGCGTTGTCCCACACTTCTGGGTCGTTGGGCACGTCCAAGTCGTCGGGCTCATCCGGGTTGTCTGGCCCATCTAGGTCAGGCCCGTCCGAGTCATCAGGCTCGTCTAGATCGTCGGGCCCGTTTGGGTCGTCAAATCTGTCTGGGTCGTCGGGCCCGTCTAGGTCGTCGGGCATGTCCGGGTCGTCGGGCCCATCTGGGTCGTCAGGCTGGTCTGGGTTGTCGGGCTCGTCCGGGTCGTCGGGCCCGTCTGGGTCGTCAAGCCCGTCTGAGTCGTTGGGCCCGTCTTGGTCGTCAGGCACGTTCCGGTCATTGGGCCCGTCCAGGTCGTCGAGTACGTTCGAGTCGTCGTGCCCGTCCGGATCGTCTAGATTGTGAGGTTGAGTGAGAAGAATTTCAAATTCCACCTATTTTGAGAGTATTTGAATTTCTACTAATTTAGCTAATTGAAATCCTTCAAAAAAATGCTTGTATTTGGAATGCTTTTTAATTTCTCTATCCAAACAAAGCATTTCATTACAAAAAAATCTAAATTCTTCAAAAAAATGAATTACTTCATTAAAATACTCTATCCATTTAGAACACATAACTCTTTTAAATAGAGTATTCATCAAGAAATAAAAGTGAAACCTGCTATAATTTTCTTATTGAAAGTCATATTGAAATAGTGCTTGTAAAATGCAAACTGTATATTTATCTATAATACAGTACGACAAAATCGGCTTAAAAGGGTATTGATATTTATTTATGAAAAAAATGGTGCTATAACGCGATTGTTTATGTAATATAGGCTATTTAGTGTTGAAATTCTAAAATAAATAGTTTTTTTTTGTTTTTTTAGAAAATAAAGTATATACTCTATTAAAAAGTTAAATCTAATTAATATATTGTGGTGAAATCAAATAAGTATATATAAAAAAATTAAAGCTAAATATAATTCCATCAATTAATTTATTAATTAATTATTTTTGGTTTTTTTTTCATTTCACAATTTTGTTTTCCATTAATGTCTTCATTGTAAAAGCTTTAAGTTCGATTTTTCTGTCATTTAAGCTTTCTTTAGTTAATTTACTATTTTACTCTTCATTTTACTCTTTGAAAAATTCAACTTTTTGTGTTTTTTTTGTCTTTCTCCTTGCAAAGTAATAAATGCAAAATTGGTAACATATCTGAGACGACGTTACATACTTTTCAAATTCAAATTGTAGAATAAATTCTTAAGCTTTCCTCAATTAACAATTTTCTCTCTATCTCAAACCCTCTACGACTGCTCGAATTCCCAATCTTTGCTAAAGTTTCAATTTTTTTTATTTGTAAGGTAGGGTTCTTCTTCTTCTCCATTGAAGGTGTTATTCTTCTTCATCATCAAAGGTTTTTTCTTTACATCTTCTTCATCAAAGGTTAGATTTTCTTGATTTGGTTTTCTTCTCTTCATTCAAAAATAAGTTTGTTTTTTTATGTGTCGTTGTTCTTCTTCTTCTTCTTCATCATCAAAGGTTCTTGTTTTACATCTTCTTCATCAAAAGTTAGGTTTCTTGATTTAGTTTTCGTCTCTTCATTTGGAAAGAAGTTTTTTTGTATGTATGTAGCAAGAACATTCAAATTAATTCTTCTTCTTCATTGTTCAGTTCAAAATGCAAGTAACCTTTTTTGTCGTTTTTATTTTCTTTTTCTGAATTATTAGTTCTTTGTTGAGTATTTTACTATCACTAAAATTTTGAACTACAAAAATCAACCAAGGAGATACAACGCTGAATAGAGCAAAGAAGTTCATCCTCTGCCACTAAAAAACCCTTCAAACCCCCTACCACTTTTTTTCATCTCAAACCCTAAAAAACATTCTTCTTCATTGTTTTGTGTTATAAGGTAAAAAGTTGTTTTCAAATATCATGGTTTTCTTACGTTCCTTACTTTCATTTTGATTGTGTGTGCCAAACTCAAGAAAAACTAGGTAAAATAGTATCGAAGTTTGTCTTGATTGTTCTTTATCTTGCATTTATATGAGTTTGCCTTCTTGTATTTTTTTTAACATACCACCGTTGTTGTGGTTGGTTTTACTCTTTTCTTTTCTTCTCACTAGTGCAAAAATTGACTTTTACCTCGTCTTATATGCCTCGGTTGTCCAGGAACCGAAACATATAATGGCTCGGTGGCATTTTTGCAATTTCAGACAACTTTTATGCCTCGGTTCAGCTTAACCCGAAGCAAAAGAGGCTCATATGCTTCGGTTCGCCAAAAACCGGTGCCAAAGGAGGCTCATATGCTTTAGTTACACAGACCCGAAGCCAAGAACCTACTAGTCGTTACCGCTTTGGCTTCGGGTGGGTCTGAACCGGTGCCAAATAGGGCTATATGCTTCGGTTCAGTTAATAACCGAGGCCATATGGTTTAATTAGGGCACCAAATTCGCGAGCCCCCTTTCTCTTCTTCCTCCCCGCGCCTCTCTCTGCAACAGTACTCTTTCTCTTCTCCCTCCAGCATGGCTGTTCCAGGCGCGGTGGTGATGTCGTCGACGTTCCAGATGCAGCAATGGTAGCTTTGGTGGCACGGATTCGCTGTTGCTCCGATCTGTTCGAAGGTGGTGGTGGCGTTGCGTTGTTGCAGTGATGGTGATTCTACAGTAACGGTGGTTCGCTGCCTTCGTTCGCCAATGGAGGTGCTGCTGTCGTGCGTTGCAATGGAAGGAGGCTCGAACAGGTGGCATTGCTCTCTGCATCTGGTGCGTCGTTCACGGTGGCATGATGATGGTGGTCCGCATCTGGATGTGCGTTCGCGTTTCGCGCAGATTAAGTGCAGGTTGTGGATCTGTGTTGATGGTAAACGTTGCAAGTGCTGCCTTGGTGGTTGCAGGTCCAGAGGGTGTTGTGGCGTGTTGTTGCGACGCAATGTGTGGACGACAAGCGGTTTTGTGTTGACTGCAGGTGGTGGCTCATGGTGTTTCTGCTGCAGAAGCTATTGTAGTGCAGTGGTGCATTGCGGAGAAGAAGACGAAAATGTGGTGGCCGGAAAGTTTGCTTTCGACAAGGGTGGCGGCTGCCATGGTGATGGAGAGAGATGATGAAAATTAGGGTTGCTCAAGCATGGTGCAGATGCGTGGAAGAAGATGGTGGTGGCTGTTGCGTTTCGCCGGCGAGGATGATTGGCTTCTGTTCTATTTTGACCCGAGGCAGAAATGGAACTCTATGGCTTCGGGTAACAACTGCCTTTTGGCCTCACCCCAATATGTCTCGATTCCAGACCCGAGGCAAAATGAGGAAAATAACCGGGGCAAAAAGCCTTTACTGCAATAGTGATCTATAATTCACTGACCACTCTTTTTTTTTTTATCTCATTGTTATGAATATACCATTGTATTTATTATGTAGGTGAAAAACCAAAGAAGGAAGTTTGTTATTTTTTTTTCAAAGCCTACGAGTAAGTGTTTCTTCATTCATTTTTTATTTTTCTTTCATGCACATTTGATACACCATTGTTTCATGTTTGTTTGGATATAGTTAAAAAATTACTTGCATATATTTGGAATTTGGTAATTGATTGTATGTAGAAATTGATATTTAACTGGAAATCTTAGTACAAGTGTTTCTTTAGAATGATTATGCATTCTGGCACTATGTACAATTCATGAGATTGTGGCATTGTGTTTTATTCTACTATGAAAGTCATTGGTGCATAAAGTATGTTACTTATATACTTGTGTTGATTTGTATTAGAGGTGTTTGTATAAAGGTATAACATTATGTGTTTGCTAATTCATGATTTTAATTTATTCTTCTACATTTAGTCTACTTCTCTTTGTACTATGTATGTTTAGCAACGAGAAATTAAAACACCAAGGATGTGAAGATAGTGAATGCTGACTAATATTGATTTGATGTAGAAGCCTCGGCAAGGATGCGAGGAAGAAGGCATGGTCGTGGAAGGGGTCGGAGTAAAGGTATTGCAAAGTACTTTGTTTCACTAATTGACTATAAATGCCTCTATTATGTATAGAATATATGGAATGATCATAAAATGCTTTCTTTAGCTTTTATTGGTGTTTTTCTAAAATGTCAAAATTGCTTATTAGGAAAAAATATGTTATGCTAAAGTAAGCCGATTCTCATCATGTTAAAGGTTGGTCATTTCCATGGTGCAGATTGTTGTAGTGCTAGAAGGTATGACAATGAAAATACTCCTCTTATATTTATTTAATGGGTTTGAAAAGTCAATATTTTGAAGTTATATGGTTTTACTTGAAGTTTTAGCATGTAGTTGGTTGAGTGAATTACCAGTATTTTGTTATTGTGTTTATGAGTTTGTTTGTTTGTTTGTACTTTGGTTGGTAGCATGTTAGTTCTTGATATATTTATGTGGTTGAGCACCAGACAAAAGTTAGTATATTTTTTTGAATGCTTTAATATTGTTGTATTGTTTGTTAGTGCGTTTTGCTGTTAACTATTGTTTTTAACTAATCTTATGACTTTAACTCGATATTGTATTGAATAACTAAATTACATATTTTTTGTTTTTTAGTGTGTTATTGTATTGTGTAGTTTGTTATTAGTTTATTTTTATACATGATTTTTTATGGTTTTAAATTGGTATTGTATTTATTATAAAGCTGGTATTTTAGTATTTATCCATTCTTTGTTAATGTATTTCATCTATTAACGTTTGTTTGTGACTTTTTTATTCAATGTTAAAATTTTTTGTTCAATGTTTTACAGTTTTAGCTTCATAGTGCAGCAAGCAAGTAGTTACAGGTTCTTTTATTTTGTTATTGTATTATGTTAACGAGGGTAAGGTTTAGTTTAATAAGTAATGAATTTGATTAGATAATTATGAATGGATGGAGTTTATTATTCAATGATCGTGATTATAATATATACATATAGAATTTGTTATGACATTATGGTGGTATATTTGTCATTGTAGGTAGCTTATGGTAGTTGTTTTTGAAAAATGTTAGTATTCAAAAAGTTATATTTGGTAATTCTGAATATTGTACGCTTGAGTTCCATATTCCAATGAATAATAATATTGTACGCTATTACTAGATATGATTAATAATATTGATAGGAAAAGAAAATATATGTATAATTGTTTTGAAGTTGATTCCAATAAACATATGAAGATGATTATGCAAGCAAATAGGTTTCATATATATGACAAAATGGATTAAAACTTCTAACAATTTAGGCTCTAAATATTAGCCAATTTTAAGAAAATGGAGATTAACTGGCTAAAGAATATTATCAGTTATTGTTTCTTTTTATTTATATTTCCCTTTATTCTACTCTTACTTTGTTTTCGACTTTGGCAGAAAATAAAATTTCCTCCATTTACAAATTGGATCGTGTGAAAGAACTGAACACTTTTAGTATGATTAATTATAGCTTCAGCATGATACTTTCAGCAACTACATGGTGGGATAAGATTTGGTTGTTGTTTATCATTTTTTTTGTTTCATATGCCTTGGGTATCATTGAAACTTAATATGAACCTAAAACTATGACTGATAATACATAAACCAATCATTTTATCAAAGCACCCCAACAATACTCATTCAAGTGTTTTTTTTTTTCAAATTTTTGTTTCGAAGTTTTTTTTCGTCACATAAAAAATAATAAAAGTTTGATGATGGATTTGAAACTATATTTTTGCAGTTTTTATTTACCCTTTGCATGGTAAGCTGTTTATTATTTAATGATTATGTTTATTATATCAATTTTTTATTTGCCATGTGTGGGTGAGAGCACTCTCAAATAATATAAACTTATAAAGATATTTTGTGATCTACATTTAAAATTTAAAATTTCCGAATTTCTAACAAACTCCTTCGCATAAAAGTTATTTTAATTCTATATTTCTTACCATGTCAAAACCTTAAAAAAAAAACTATTGTTTTCAAATTGTACGAGTAACTGAATGTATTATAATATTTTTTTTAAACATGTGTAGGGCTATAGGTATTTATTAACTACAGAAGATATGTATGTTTAGCATAATTTATCTATTAAAACTTTTTTCATAGACTATATTTAAAAAAAAAAAAAAAAAAATTTTATAATAAAAAATTTAAAAATAAAAATTTAAAAATTTTAAAAAAATTAATTTTTATATTTTTTTATATATAAAAAAAAATA
>Ga0214543_1002950_pt1 | contig 33409 bp, 15 predicted proteins | sample CNSS2metaG_FD_160094 | JGI IMG/M metagenome (GOLD analysis project Ga0214543, IMG submission 160094) | Root nodule microbial communities from cowpea collected in UCLA plant growth center, Los Angeles, California, USA - CNSS2 | ecosystem: Host-associated > Plants > Roots > Nodule | place: USA... | reverse complement strand
TACTTTGGTTAAAAGTGAGAACGCCAACAAATTCATTGAGACTTTACATTGATTAATTTGTAAATCTACAACAATAATTAATTGAGCAATAATCTTTAGATAACCGATGATGAATCTATTTTGAAAAAGCAATGGAATCAATCTATTTTCTTTACTATTGTTTTTATTTCTTTTTATCTTTTAAACTTTATTTCTATCTTTGTTTATATTAATCCCCTATATTTTTTATTTTATTTGACTAACTCATTTGTATAGTTTTATAAGAACTAATTTGTTAAAAATCAATTCCGTGTTCGTTGGGAGACGACTTAGGGTTACTTTACCCTTTCTAGTTCTTGACTACTATCTTAGCAATACTGAAGTTGCTATAGTTTAGTAGTATTAATTTGATCGCGTCAACGACAGCGTTATCAGCTAGATTGTGGCATCTCCATCCTTGTCTTATTTATGTTACGGGAGGAATCAAATTTCGAAACAATCGTACTCTTTCCTAGATACGATCGTAGCGTGCACCTATATCACTACATTGAGATTCTTTCTTTCTTAATACTTTTAGTTTCATAAACCATATTTACAATGTAAACTTAAACAATTATACACATAAAAGAAGCATAACAAACCCACCACCGTCATTTCATCCTAAGGACGAATTACTCTGATACCATAAATGTAACATTATATATTAGTATGATTACACCACTAAACAAAGTATTACAGACTTGGTAACAAGCATGAGCGTACACTAAAATATAAAGTTCATATGTACAAGTTTTGAAAATATGAAATAAACAATCTTTCAAAATGTAAAGTTAGTCCAACATGTATAGGAATTAATACGTAATATAAACTGTTAGCATAAAATGACTTTGGTGCATAGATAGAGATTTGATGAAGATTTGAAGGATTGATGAAGGTTTGAAGATTTGATGAAGATATTAAAAATTGATGAAGGTTGATTGATCTATACTACATGTAAAGTTGTTAAAGCTTGAAGTTGGACCTTAACTTGAAGACTATTTGACAGGTGTCTTGGAGGTTAAATATGTTAAAATAGCTTTTAATAGGTTGACTTGTTATAGTTTTGCAAGTAAGATATTTGGTCGACTGAAATTTTAATTCAATTAGTTAATTTCACTTAAAGATTGAATAGAAATTTCAACTTGTTCAATATGTCAGTTGGTAGACTATAAAAGCCTAAATTTTTAGAGTGAGTGATGAGAGATTCATTTTTAGCACGAAATCAGTTTGATACTTTTGGAAATCTTGTTTTCTTTGAACTTCTCAGTGCTGGAACTGTTCCTCGTCTTTTTTTAAGGCTTGGAGTTGTGATTGCTCTTGGTTTGTGCGTGGAATAGAGGATTAGGTTCTTGGTTGGCCAGGGAGTGCCATCATCAAGGTTTGATCTCTCTTAAGCATTTGTGGTATTCCTTGTGGGATTTCAGGTCGGCAAGAAAGGTTCTTACTACTCTTTGTGAGGTTCTTATGGGATTTAAGAGCCTTGCTATATCGTTTTGGTTTTGGAAACTATAATCTTGTAAGGATTTTGTAAAACATTTGAAATAGTGAAAAGTCAAGCTTAAGTTGCCTTGACTAACTAGATGGGACTCAATTATGAGTGAACTTGTATAAAAATTTGTTTGCATTGATTTAACTTTTGATCTTAATTTGTTCTTTGTTAAAATCATCAAGATTGGTAATTGGAATGAATCTTGATTGGTAAATTTATCAGATTCAAAATCTTTAGTTAATTGAGTTTTACGTATAGTTACTTGATGAACTGAAATTGAGGAGTTAATCCAGGCAGGTCAGCTTCGACATTTCATCCAAAAGGAAGAGAAAGAGGGGAGAATCTATTATGGAGGGCATGACTCCCACTATAAAGAAGATCAAAGACAAAACATGGCAACAAAATAATAAGATAACTAAGAAGGTCATGTGTGGAGGCGTAAATCAGATCAAGACGTTCATCAAACACCTCGTGAAGCACCTCTCTGAGGTATTATCAAACCATCGTGAAGCACCCTAGGATAAATGACAACATCCAGGTATAACCAAGTGGATATACTCGGCCCTTCTAGCTAGGCAACAAAGGTCAGAATACGAAGATAAGGTGTCTATCACTAAAGAAGACAAGAAGATAGTAACAAATGCTCTTAAAAAAAACTAAAATATGTTTGCATGGACCACAACCGAGATCTTGGGATCATATCCTAACATAGTAAATCATAGATTATCAAAACATAAGGAGGCTAGGTCAATATCTTAGAAGATGAGAAATCTCGAAGATAAAAGAAGATAAATGACTATAGTGGGCATTGAAAAAAATTTTCGAAGCAAGATTGATACATCAAGCCAAGTACACCACTTGGCTAGCTAATGTGGTTCTTTTGAAAGGAGAATAAAAAGTGGTCCATGTGCACATACTACACGAACTTAAACATAGCGTGTCCTAAAGACATTTATCCATTGTCGAGTATAAACCAACATATGGATGGCATTGTTGGCCACAAAATGTTGAGCTTGTTGGATTTCTATTATGGACTTAGTTAGAGAAAAATGCACCCATAAGACAAATAGAAGATTGGTGTTTATAATAAAAGATTAAGAAAATTATTATGACGTGTGATAGAGGTCGTAGCCCTCCAAATTAAAACAGATAAATGCAATATGTGGTAACCAACTAGAGTCGTCTCCCAACGACCAATGTTCTTGTTCAAAGCTTCAATTTTTCAGACGAACACAACACTATAACATAGGGGAGGATTTGGCAGATTCAGTTTCAACACAAAATTATTAAAATCTAATAGCGAAACTTAATTGAACAGAATTCAAAATGTATTGATTCCTTGATTCCACTGAAAATTCACTAATCACAGGTTACCAAGTCAATTATCTTATCCAATTTACTCTCATGAAACCTGAATTAATCAACTATGCGAAAATTAACACGGTTTCATTATGCCAAGAAGCATAGCACACATCCTCTTTCAATTTCACATACACACAAATTAAGCAACTATGGCAGAACCGAAACTCACTAAGCATGAACAAGGGCTCTGAAAGTGTAGAAAACATGGACCCATGATTAAGCATCACAAATTCTCATTTCATTCAAATTTACGAATTAAATAGGATGAAGAGAAAACAGGAACGGAAGTGCACTGCAAAACATCAACCTCATGGTTTCAATTCAATTTCTTCAAGGAATCAATACAAAAAGCTTAGTTAAACATGAAAATGGAGCATACAAGCCCTTTAAAACGGGATTCACAAAAATATAACGTCAAACTCTAACTTGGGTATTAGCCAAATGCAAATTCAAGACCAAAAGAGAGTTTAAAGCTTCAATGAAACAAAAATGGTTGTAATCATATAAAAAATGAAAACCTCATACATGGGTATTATTCCAAGTCAATACAATTCACAAAATGAGATGCCCAAGCTAGCAAATGAGTTCAAAACTAAATCCCACATTGGGTGCTGCCAAATGTGCATAAAAATGGTAAAAATGAGTGCTAAAACGTGAAAAATGAAAGAAGGCACCTCCATGGTCACCCACCAAAGCTCAAAACGCAAAAATGGAGGTTGGAAGAGACGAAGTGCGACTGGCCATGGTAAAAGACCTAAATCTCGTGGTCAAATCAATTTTGCCACTACTATTTACAAAAATGACACTATTGGGTGCAAAATTACAAAAAAGTGCCACTACTGGGCCTCAAATGTTGGCCCATTCACTTAGATGACATGGAAATGATGTGGCAACTCTCTTCATCTGAAGATTAATGTCCAAGCTCCAAACTTGCTTCACCCAAGTACCTAAAAATAATTATAAACGAAAATTAGGCCAAATAATGTGAAATTAACCCAAATTCGGAATAGTGACCCAATAAAGCCCAACAGATGAAAACACACTAAAGATAAACAATTAAGCATTGAACAACTATCAAATGGGTACACAAAGGTTAGTGGAATGGAGGAAAATAATGACTCATCAAGGTGGTTCCCTTAGGTCTCAAAAACATCGGTGCAGTATATCAAAGACACATGGACATGATCTTTATGAATTGATGGGCAGAAATATGAAGGTTTACAAAAATGATATGGTGGCTGAATAAGACTCATTGAAACAACATGCAATAGATTTGAGCGAAGTGTTCTCAGAGTTGAAATCATATAGCATGAGGCTTAACCCCTAAAAATGTGTTTTCAATGTTGATAAAGGTAAATTCATCAGGTTTATGCTTACACATAGGGGGATTGAAGCAAATCATGATAAGTTTTGAGCATTGATAGAAATGAGAGGTCCAAAGAACTTACAAAAAGTACTATCTCATGGAAGGCTAACATCCCTATCAAAGTTCATGCCAAAATTAGTCGAGAAGACAAGGTCAATTGTTTGGCTCATTTAGAAGGCACCTAAGTTTGGATAGGATATTACTTGCAAAAAAGATAGTATTAAATCATCTCCTCACCTTTCCCTTTATATTTGAAAAAACCTGAAGTTGGTCAACCCTTGATCATTTACCTTACCATTTCAAAAGATGCAGTTAATGCTACCTTGTTCCAAGAATACCAAAAGGAGCAGAAACCCATATATTTTGTATAAGAGAGAGCATGCAAACAAAAACTTTAAATATGCAAACATTATAATACTAAAACTAGGATCAAACAAAACATTAAAGCATTAGACAACTCAAACTAATAGCAGACGACATCACTTTAGGAAATGAAAGACTAATTGACTTAGCATTAGACAAACTAAAAATAAATGAACAAAAAATGATATAATGAAACCGACGAGGTACAAAAATAATAAAATAGACAAATAAAGCATTGAACAATAAGAAAACAACATAAAAGCACAAAACAATGCAAAAACAAACATTAGACGATCAAAACAAAATGTGATTAGACAACTGAAATAAGCAAAGCATTAGACGACATGAAAGCATTAGACGATTAGAAGTGAAGAAAAGTGTTACATGAAATAAAACAGAAAAGTACAAAACAAGTAAAAGAACAAAGCATCAAACAAAATAAAATCCAAAGACATATAGGAATGGACAAACATGTAAAACATTGAAAAGAGAATAACAAGAGAAAATGACAATAAACTAAACACAAAGTAAGAACACATAACAGAAGAAAATAGATCAAATTAGTAAATTGGAAACAATAAACAAAGATGAAAATAGAAACTAATTAAAGCAACAACTGAAGTAATAATAGAAAAATAAGGAAAGTAATAGAAGCTCATCCATGTTTCCTTTAACAAAACCAAAACAATCATAATATCTTAATTGAACTGAGTAAAAGAAATAAACAACTTGAGATTCATGAACGAGTTGAAATGAAAAGTGAAAAATGAGTTCTAAACATGGACAACTACTAGATAAGCTTGAAAAAAATACAACTTAACCAATGAGACAACAAATAGAAGGAAAAGAAAGGTAAACACAATGGACAATAAGCAAGCAAATGATATGAATGAACATGAACAACGATTAGCTCAAAAACTATTGTTTCACCTCAAGATCTAAAGTACATAGAAACCTTAAGAACATATGAAAGAACAAGGCTAGATCATTAAGATAAAACTAAAAACTAATGAAATGAGAAAAAGTCTTTTGCTCTGCCTCTACTTCCTATTTTATCACTCATACTCTGCATGAAACATTTCCAACCGTATTCTCTTATTTTCCTTTCCAAAATGCTACTTTTGTGTCCTTTTCTAGTTTTTTAATTTTTGTCTGCAAACATGACAACGAGGTCTACTGACTCATTCCTTACCTCTTCTGGTTCAATCAAATCTAAGCTCAATTCTAAGTAGAACAGAAAATTTTACTAAAAAGTAGAATTGCTATTTGCTCTAAAATTTATCACAAGTTGTTATTTGCACTAAAACTAATTGTAATATTATTTTATATTAATCGGAAAACTCTTACATTTTTAAAACGTAGAAAAAAGGAAAGAAGATGATGTGATAAGATAACAATTAGATCATCTAGCCAATAAAAAAATTAAACAATAGAAACTCAATTGAAAAACATATAAATTTTGAGTACCTAAAAAGCAAACAATTAAATTAATAAAAACTTAATTAGAAGTATTCAAGTTTAGGAGAGACTAAAAATTAATTAAAATATATTTTTATTATTAATATTTCTTATCTCACACAATATTTTATAAATATTAGTGTTTTTTCTGTTTGAATTGATTCTTGATACAAAGATATGATATATCTCTAAAAGAGTAGGGTGCAAGGTATATTTTGAGAAGAGATTATAGATAATAGTAGAATCGTATTATTTTATGCACCGCAAAAATTTTGGAATCATAATTTCTAAATCTTCTTGGCACTAGATTCTTCCATTAAATATTTTTATGTGAATGGAATAAGAAACTTCCCCCTTTTTTTTATCTTTGTTCTCTCCTAACCTTCTATTTCCATTATTTTCTTAACATAGATTATAATTGCATCTCTAGATAAAAGCACTACTACTATATGATTATATATTATTAGCATTATCATAATTAGTTTTTGTGGAATAGTACTGGTTTTTATGTATGATTAATTTTCAAAGAATCTCTTCCTTTGGTTTCCCATTTATAGAATAAAGTCAACAAAAACTAGAGAACAAGTCAAAAATAATCATTTTATAGTGATAAAGATTTGTGTGTTAATGGCAATGGTTGATTCTTGAAAATGACCTTTTTCTATGGTTCTTCGTGGAAAGTTGAAGATACTTTAGTTCCACCACAAACTCAATTATCCAATGCAAAATTGCCCCATGAAAAAACTTTCAATATTATTTTTTATTATAATTAATTTTTTATGTCACCTTAAGTAGTTACTACATGTTCTAATTCCAACCATACATAATTACGTAGATTGGAGTTGTTAAATGGTGATTACCACTCAAATTTCAAGTACATGAACTAATACTTTAATCCTCCTTCGTTTATCATTTTTTTTTTATTTTATTTATGTCACCGTGTTTAAGTTATTTGAGTCACTAACTATATACTAATAATTGTTGGTAATAGATGTTTTCAAAAATATTTTTTATTTTTATATAACTATCTCTCTTTCTTTAATTTTGTCATAAATAATTATGTATATCATTTCGTCTCTAACTTATCAGTTAATTCGATCCACTCACTTGACGAGTTGAAAATGAAAGATTCTTCAACTTGTCAGTTAATTTGAACTTTTTCTTTTAAATTTTCTTTAACTCATTCGGTAACTACTGATGATGAGTTGGAAATAAAAGAAAGAAAATAGTAGTTATGCCATCTTGTTGATGAAAAAAATATAATTAGACAAACATAAAAAAATATCTTGGATACTTAATAAAATAAATACCTAAATAAGAAGTTAATTTAAAATATCAAAATTAATAAATTTCGTTAAATTTAGTTAAGTTCAATTTTAAATATATATACGGTTAGATAACAATAAAGTAAAGAAAAATGGTTAAGTAATAAAACTAATACTAATATTATCACAACTTAATCTATAATATGTAATTAGAGACAATTTAAAGATGAATGTATACTTTATGAGTTTACACTATTTATGGAAGTCTTATTGTCCTACTATTTTTATTATTATATGTGTGTATTTTTTTTTATTTTTTATTTTTTACATTATTTTTTATATATATAAATATATATATATATATATATATATATATATTCTGAGTTAATCCATCATAAAATAAAAAATCAATCCATGCAAAAGCTTATTTCATAACTATAGAAAAAATCACGAAATATAAATCCGCAATATTTTGTATAAAGATTTTTTTTTAACGAAATCATAAAAGCACTTCTTAACATTCTTTTCATATCAATATAATCAAATTGATAGTTTGTCCATATTATTATTATAAAACGTGTAAAAATATAATTAGTTCATGATTAGAGTAGTTAAATAATTAAAATATGTTTCTATTCCTTTCATTTGATACAATTACTTTGTAATTCTTTAAAAAGTTAAAAAAATTATTCTTCCAAAGAACATAATCATTTTCTTAATCCTTTTAAAATAGAAATGCAGAAAATAGTTCTAAAAGTTATGTTAGTTCTTTTCATTCAGTCTATTAATATAATATATTTGCTTACAAAACACATTAATATGTGTCACACCTTTCATTATCTTAAGCTCCTTTATTGAGGGAACCAATTTCATTACTTAGACCTAAGAAACACTCATGACCAATATGTGTCACACCTTTCATTATCTTAAGCTCCTTTATTGAGGGAACCAATTTCATTACTTAGACCTAAGAAACACTCATGACCTCTTGACTGAATGCAACCTAACAACCAAAAACACGATTTTTGTATTCTCTTACTTATATCCAACCAATTTTATTATTAAAAGAAAACAAAATAATAATCCATTCACTCTGTAAGCCTCTTTTTCTGTTCCTAAGAGTTGGGCATGGCCTTTTTGTAGGTCCAAGGCCAGCCCCTCTGTAGGACCCCAATACCCTACCAAGCCTTCACACTTTCCATTTGTCTCAATTTCAGAAAGTTGTTCCCCTCCCTCAAACACCCTTGAACTCCAGCTAGCTAATCTGCTTCGTACTCTCAGATAAGTTGAACTTCAACTTCATCCTTCTTCTTTTCCAGTTAAAAAACTCTGGTTTCGTCTTAGGTTCTCTCTAGTACCCCATTCTCAACTTCGTGAATGTTGTTTTCAATTTTGTAGCTTGCTCCAGTACTCTATTGCTCTTGCTTGGGTTACCACTCTTTGTGTTAGCATCCGAAAAGGTAAGGGAAGCTAGGACTTTGCGTTTTTAGGTTATTTTTGTTCATTCCTGATATGTTTTGTGCGTCTGGTGTTTGACTGATATTGATGGGTGCATGAATCTATTTTTGCTGTGTGTATGCTTGGCTATAAATGGTAATGCAGGTGCTAACAGGTGCGAAACCTGCTAATCTCGCCTAAGCGAGTGACCCTCGCCTAAGCGAGAGTAGTAGGGATTTGCCTCTGGATTCCAGCTCGAGTTGCCGCCTAGGCGACTGGTTTTATTTTGAGCGAGACGCTGTCGCCTGAGCGAGAACTCGTTGGAATCATGCAGTGGCCACTGTTGAGCTCTCACCTAGGCGAGAAGGGGTCGCCGAAGCGGAAGGAACCCTTTCGCCTGGGCGAGGACCTCTATCTTGGGCGAGAATCCTTGACAGGGGCTATTGTGTTGGCTAATATGGCTCCAAGCTTGTGTAAATTCTTTTCCTTGCTTGTATGTATGTTTGAATGGGGCTGGAATGAAAGTATTATTACGAAAGGAGTTATGATTTTGTTGGATTGAATATTGGTATGCATGTGGAGAGCATGAAATGAGAAACATGATATATTTGTTGGAGTAACTTCATGAGAATTAGGTGATTTGTAAGGCATGTGGAATGTGTTGGGAAGGGAGTTTCTTGGGAAACTCTTGGTGACATATATATATGCCTAGTGTATACCTTGATATAGGAGATGTTTAGATAAAGGAAGGTATCCTGAACTCTAATAATTGTTCACGCTCACATAGAGCATAATGGTTAATGTGGGGAGAGTGGCAGGAGGTCCTAGTCTTGGGACATATTGGGCCCAAGACAATAGAGGATTAACCCTGTGTGTGGTTGGGTGATAACCCCTTGCGTCTAAACTTTACAGAGTTTAGAAACCAACACAGGTGCATACTTCCTTTAGAATTCTATATCAAGTGTATGATCCGGATATCGAGTCGTAGTAACTTGCATTTGATTGTCCTCACATGATTTGAGTGTTTTCTGTTTAATTGTTAATAACTTGCTTTGCCTTGTACGTGCCCTATAAATTATTAAAGATATTTTACACTAGCTTACCCTTTTATATTTGTGTTATGCTTGTCTTGTTTTCTCTTTTGCATGATCACCATGTTGGTGGGAGCAGATGGGAGAAACGTTGAAGGTGGACCTGATGGTAACAGCAGTGCGATGTAGTGGGTCCTGTCACCTTTTGCTCCTAGGAGCAGTTTTATGGTCTTAGTGTTTTTTTTTTCTCCATTCCTTGCTCTGGAAGTTTTGCTTTTGTATAACTGTTGAATCCTTGTGGTTTATGTTTTGTTAGAGGCATGTACGACAGATATGTCTCAATTTCTTTAAGTACTTCTTGGATGACTGTAATGGTAAATCCTTATGTGTACTGTTTCTTCTGAAGACTCTTCTATTCCTATAACTATGCAATGCTTTATTTAGTAGATTATTCTATTTAAATGGGATGTCACACTCTCATTAACATTGGGGTTTAATAAAAAGTTTATAAAAGAAAATTTCAAAAATAAAAGCTTACCTTATCATTACAAGAAAATATTTTATTAATAATTACTTTGAGTGACAAAAAATTGTTAGTCACTATAGTAACCAATTTAGATATCAATTTACAAAATAAAAAATTATTGGTTACTAAAATAGTCACTGTTATGAATAAAATATTATAATTAGTCTCTAAATTGATTAATAAAATTTAGTTACCAAGGTTTAGAGATGGCAAATAAACCTCCTCTCGTGGGTATTGCCCGAATCCTTCCCCATTTTGATGGGGAATCTCCGCAGTGACTGGTGTGGGTATGGGTATGGGGAATTCCCGACTTTTTCAATTAGATATGAGGATTGGTATGGGGATTGGTATGAGGATGTACATATCTTGTCATAATACTCGTCCCCCCATATCTCCGTCCATATTTAAATTATTAATATATATATATATATATATATATACTTTCCACTTTTTATTTCTTCTAATTATTTGGTTTGTCATGTTAAAATGATGTATGTTTAATAAAAAATATTTATGTCTCACATTTGAATATTTTTATTATTTTTTAATATTTTTATTTATTATATATTTTCCTTTCACATGAGAATGTTTAATACTCTAAATTTAAGTGTTTAATAACATAAACATTTTATTTACTAGGTAATATATAAAAAATATTATTTACTTATTATTATTCATTTTTGTTTCATTTGAAGAAATTTTTTGTTTCGTTAAAATAATTTTCGTTATTTCTCAACCATTGAGTATATATGTTGATATTTGAAAAGTTTGCTTAGATCTAAGGTATTTTTTCATCTTATTATACCCTTAATTATACATTTATTTTTCTTTGTGCGATTTCTTTCACTAGTCTCTCAAATTGCTTCTAAGACACACATTTATTAATTTTTTAATATTTTTATTTGTTGTTTATTTTCATCATGTAGAATACTATTTCAATATATTTTATCTAATTATTTTTTATTTTCTAACTCATTATCAATCATACTGTAATTTTTTCATTATAATTGTATAAATAACTTTTATTTACTACAATATAAAAATTCAATGTAATTGTCATAAATATTTTTTTATCACCATCCAACTTATATTGGAGTTCAAAAGATACAAGATATAAAAGTAATGTATTATAACTTTTATTAGTTTATAAAAAAAGAGATTCATTACAATTTAAAAAATTGAAGTAAGCAAACATTTAAAATATATTTTAATTTGAATATTTGTTTTCCTTTTATATTTTTTTAATTTTTTTAAAATTTTATCAACTAGGTTTCATTAATGTTTGCAAATTTAATAAATATTTTGGTTCTCATGAAATTTTATTTGGTATTCTAATCTAAAATATCTAAAATGTACACATATATAATTTATTTCAAAGTATTTGATATCGAAGAAATAATTATCCTTCTAATATTGAATATTTCATAATATTATGTTTCCTTTACCATAATTTTTTATTATTTTATAAAAAATAATTAAAATTAATATTGAAGTAGAAAAAAAATGGTTATGTGTATATGTACGAGATTATACTTATTACCCGATGGAATGAAGATGAGACAAAAGTTTAATATCCATTAGATTTGGATATGAGAATGGGCATGAATTTTTTCTATGGAGATAGGGATGGGATAACGAAACCGTTCCTGCTTCACCCCGTTGATATCTCTACCAAGATTTTAACTAACAAAAGAAATTGGTTATTATATGAAACGGTGAGTTAGTCTTTTTAAGTTTTGAAAAACTTTTATGAAAGGTTGTGATGACACTATTATTTCCATGTGGTTATGTATGTATGTCTTCCTTTTTTAATTATATGACCATGTAAAATTTGTAGAAACTCATAGTATAAGTTGTTACATAATTGATCACATGTTTAGCTTTTAATAATTATAATAAATATTAAAAAGGAATAATTTGGAATTTTAAATTTATATCATTCTGTTTTTAGAAAATATATCTCACAATTATTAAAAGTTAAAAACGTTTTAAATTATTAACAGAATTCACAAAGTTAATAAAATTAAATTTTTTATACTAAATCTTATTTTTTAAACTAAAAATAAAATAAATAAGAAAGTATTATCGAACCAATTATTTATTTTAAAATCATTAATCATAATTCATATTTAGGTTATATCTACAGGTAAACTATGTATCATAATAGAATTATTTTAAAGACTAAACATAATTATGTTCAATAACTTTTTTCAAGAAACAAATTCTTGTTTAAACCAAACCAAACGAATTGTTTAAATATGTCTTGTCCATTACGTGAACCTTCGAGTGCTTTAATTCAATTGGCTGGATGTGTGATGGCTTATTTGAAAAAACGTGTGTTAAAATGCAACCTACTTCGTGAAAAAACAAAAAGTATTATATTGATTTTTCATTTTGTGCTTTGAAAAGTAAACATTTTGGGAAGAAAAATAAATTTCCAAAAACAAGAGGTTGTTATAAACCTAGTAACATTATTACAATTAGTATGAATGAAGAGAAAATGTTGGGTGGCGTCATGGACTCATCATGTCCTTGTAGTATTGTCTCTATCCATGTGAAGAAGGCACCCATCACAAAATTACAAAAACAACCACCTTTGGAAAATTTATTAAACTTAGTGCAATATGTTCTAATTTATGCAGTAAATTTTAAAATATTATTTATATCGATAAATTAAATTTAAAAAATCAATAATGAAAAAATCACACTTTAGTACATACAATTTTAATTTTTTATAATTGGGCTTGAATTATTTACAATCATAATTTCACTATCTTTTTTGCATTGAAATTGAATTTGCAAATAGCAGCACTTCCCTTATTTATAAATTCTTTTAACTAAAGTCTTACTTTGGCAGAAAAAGTGAAAATCATAAAGTTAAAAAAGTATAACTTCAGTCTAACTGAAAATAAAAAAAACTCTAAATTCTTATACTATATATATCATTGTTGTAACTTTTTGAAGTTATGTATGTAACTAAAATAAATTATTTATTTTTAAAGATAACTTATTTATTTATATCTTTAAAAGCAGTAAAAAAAAAGAATTTATAATTTGAGTTAATGGTGGTAAAATAGGTGAATTTATAGTTTATCAAAGCAGTAAAGATAACTTTATTTATATCTTAAAACAAATATAAAGAATTTTCTTTCAAAGGTGGAAGCTAAAGATGGTAAAATAGTTATAGACCATAGATTTCTTTTTTTTTTTCTTAGATGAAAGTAAGAGGCATTTATCCCAATGGTATTGGAAAGAATTGAGTTAGTTACACATAGTTTCAAAGTCACACGTGTATTGGTAATTCGAAAAAATAATAAATTATATTTTGATTAGGTGTTAACCTAATTATTGAATATTTGAAGTCCAATTGAAAAGGTGGCTTAAGGACTATCCCTATCCATAATACTTACCTGATAAAGAGGTTATAGTTGAAACTAAGGTAGTGATTGGTTTTTGTGAGATTGCAAAGTAGGTAGGAGTCACTATTGTTGAATTCGAAACCAAAGGTTGTGTGAAAAGAGTAGAATGATTATGAATTGTGTTGGGTTGTAGTTCCCCTATTGGTCATTCCCTTGCTGTGTCCTACAATAAAGGGAATCCTGCCCCTAATTCTTTTTTGGTTGCTTTCCATTTTGAACTTTCTATCTTCACATGCCTCACCACTTTTGGAATGCCTTCTTCCATTCTTTATGCTATCTTTGGTCCAACAAAGTAAGGACAAACCTGTATTTTAATAATCTAAAATCAAACAAAATATTGTTTAATATAAGCAACTCATCATTATATTCTAAGTATATATGGACATTCTTTACTATTTATATTTCTAGATACTTGAAAATATGTAAAATGTCACTAAAAGAGAATTGGTTTGATGTCGATAGTTTGAGTGATTATAAATATTTGATAATATAAAATACTTTTTAACAAGCGCATTTAAGATCATATTAAGATCAATATATTTTTTATTTGTTAAAATTAAGATTGTATATGGAAAGATTTAGTATTTTTGTATTGATTCTGGTCCAATCCAAATATTTTTTATTCGGATTTATAATAATAGTATCTTCTGCTATATAATTCTTGATAAAAATATTACTTATTCTATTAAATAAATCTTTTTTATATGTATTATAATTAGAATAAATTATTGTGTTTTTATTTGATTAAAACAGGGATCTATATCGATAAATATGAGTCTTTTTTATTTGCATAATTAATTATAGGATAAAAGATCATTTTTATATTATTTTCTAATTTTTTTAATATTATTTCTTGTTGTTCTTTGTAAAGAATTAATGGACTTATTTATAACTATTCAAATACTATGTTGAAACAACTGAAATTGAACGCTTATTCAAATATAAAATACAATTAATTAGACTAATTTAAAATATATTAATAGAAAGTAGCTAAAAGTTTGGTAGGAACGTCACTTATACTTTCATTAATAAATCAGTTATAAATTTTTATTAATAATACAAATTATTTTAGATATCAATAATTTTTAGTTTATAAATTAGTATTTAATTTGCTAAATATAAGCCTTAAATACTATTTTGATTTCTATTTTCTTCAAGTTTGTTCAATGTGGTCTTGTTTTATAATGTGTTCAATAAGGTCGTAATTTATGTCAATTTGATCCTTTTCGGTAATGACATTTAAATCATTAACAAAATGTGTACAGTGTATGAACGTGTTAGATCCTTTTTTTGTATTTTCTTTTATTTTTTGTTTTTTCTTAATGAAAAAAAATTGTTCATGTGTCTTGTCAGCATCATGTCACGTGTCAAGTCAATGTTAGTGTCACATATCAACTCAGTATTAGTGTCACGTGTTAGTATTTTATATTCAATTCAATTTCAATTTTTTGTTAATTTTGTTCAATTCAATCCCAATTTTTGTTAATTTCTTCAATTTAGTTCCAAATTCTTTCAAAACGAATCAATTTTGTCCCTCTCCAAATTTAGTTTTTATATAAATTTATAATGAATTTTTTTTATTAAAATTCACACTTTTATTAAATATTTGTTTTCATTATTCTTAAATCAACTCTAACTATATTATCATAATATAATTATAAGATTTATGTTTGATTTTTGCTAAATATAAAGAATAGGGTTAGAGTTAATTTAAAAATAATAAAAAAAATTCTATTTTTAAACTAGTTCTAACCCCTATTTGTTTAACCAAGTCTAACCCTATTTTTAACTATTCAAAATAATTATACAAACATTTTTTTAATTATAAAAAGAAAAATAATTAAGTTATAAATATTTTAAATAAATTAAATGCATATTTAGTATCTTTTAACAAATCAGCCTGCAACTTATTAGATTTAATATAGTGATCGATGTCAGAAAGAAACTAATCAAATAATAATGAGGAAAATTAATAGAAGAGGCAAACTATTAACTAAAGTTAAGTCAGGTTGGACATGTCTATGTCTATTAATTAAAAGAAATTGAGATCAAATTAAATAAAATTAATGAAAATTAAGATTGAATTGAACAAAATAAATGAAAATTGAGACCGAAGACATACTTATACTAACTTGACATGTGCTACTCATATTGACTTGGCATGTGGATATTTTTTTTTAAATTAAGAAAAAATTTAAAATTTTTTTTAAAAAATTAGAAAAAAATGCAAAATACAAAAAATACAAAAAAAAATAATAATAAATTGAAACATGACATACAATGTTCACATTCCATTAACAATTTAAAAGTCGTTACCAAAAATGGCCAAAATTGATGGAAATTATGATTTTATTTAACACCTAAAAAAAAGAGGACTACATTGAACACACTCAATGAAAATAGAGACCAAAGTAATATTAAAGCCTAAATATAATGACTAATTATTTTTTGTCTTTAATCAGTTGTTATTTAATTTATTTTTGTGTTGTCGAATTTGCCAAAAATCTATTGAGTGTGTTTGGAGTTCTTTTCTTTTTCTTTTATTGTGATGTTTCGGTAGCCAAAAAGAAGTGCAGATAAAAAAGTACAATTAATAATAATAATAATAAAAGTAAAATAATATTTGAATATAAATGGACACAAATCAATAAACAATTAAAAAAACTAATTAAATCATTTATTTGTGATTCTTGTGAAATGAAAATAGAAATCCAAATAATTTTAACTAATTCAAATGCGTATAAATTTTATTATAAATAAATTCAAATATGTACAAAATATACAAAATATAATATTAGTATTAAGTCAATAAAAATATTTAAAATTAATATACAGAATTGAAGGGTAAATAAAATTAAAAGTCAATAATAATATTAGTATAGCTAATTAAAATTAAACAAACAATCAAAATCGAAAGTATAGATTTTCTGAAAAATTTGTTAAATTTAACCTAATAATTGTATTGAATATTCTCACCTTAAAATAGATAATGTTTGAGTATAACAACATTTTTTTGATTTCACAGTGCTTGCTTCCAATTATAAGAACTTGTAATATAAAAAAAATGGATCTCAATGAGTAAAAAACATATATTTTAAATAACAAAATACTGGAATTTTAGTTAAAGATGACGAGAATGTAGGTAACCTGAATTACTTTAGCATCTTGAAAGTTATTATTGAATTAAGTTAACTTGGTAGTGGTAGAAATAATATCATTTTATTTAAATGTGATTAGTGGGATGTGTATTCTATGGGGAGATGATACAAAGAAGATAAATATGAATTTATTCTTATTAGTAGTAAATGTAAGTTGAAGACAATACAAGTCTTATGTCTTAGCTAACCAAGTTCAACAGGTGAATTATGTTAAAGATACAAAATACTTGAATTGTCTTGTAGTAGTGAAAACAAAATTTCGATATTAGTATGATACATAACTTTATGTAGATAAATTAGTTCATTTATTCTTATCCAAACGTCAAATAAAATATAATATCAAAAAATAAGTAATGTAGAAAGTAAAAATATTAATCTAGTTAAGGAAGATTTAATTATTCTCTTCGTCGTCTCAAGTTTTATTGAAAAGTTATAAGTCGACTTTAATTAAACTTTTGTTTTAATTAAGTTTTAAGTTTTAATTTTTAAAAATTATTCAATTATGTTATTTTGATTAGTACTTTATCATTTTGATTAGTACTTTATCATCATATGTTAATTCATAACTTTTTTTAAATTAATTTATTTCTTGTTATCTATTTTTTTTCATTTTTTTTAAATTATTGTCCAAGTAAATAAAATAAAAAATTTAGTATTCAAGAGTTAAACTAGTGTTCTTAGAAAATATTATTGTACAAAAAATATTAATTTCAAATTTTAATCAAGTAGCAAATATTTATATAATAGTCGGTGTGTTAAACTAGGTGCTAGCTAGATTAGAACTCTCTATTTTGTTTCTAATGGATGCACCTTGTTGTTGATGGTGGCCCTTGCTCGAAGACTGAGCTCGTTGGGTGAGAAAAGAGTGGTATTGTGCAAAAACTAGTCAAATGTTTCTATGAAAGCTTTCTTGATTTAATGAGAATAGAAATATAAGGACTTTGTGGTGATGGTGTTTGTTTGGTTGAATAAAGCCTAGGTTGAATGCTAAAAATCTATTAGGGGAAAATTGAATTAATGATATTATGTTTGTGTATATTGTATGGATATGTTGATTTCTTTAAGAAATACCATATTGTATAGTGTAGAGTATACATTGGTGTAGGGATTTTGACATGAAGTCATCATAACTCTTCTAAACTTATAGACTCAAAGAGAATATGGTTTAGGTAGTGAGAATTGAAGGAGGTTCCTTGTCCGCGACATTGGTATGAAATAGAGGATTGATAAGAACTAACTTTATCATAATCAATTACCATAATCAATTAAGCTAAGTGAGGAAGCGCCAGACGACGCTTAGGCAGCGCTGGGCGATAGCACAGAGAGTAGTGTGCTCTTTTTTTTGCGTTTTGTGTATTTGTGATGTGGGACTTGGACTAGGAGATGCTTGTTTTTGTCATGGTTGGTGGTGAACACGTGATAATATGAGCGGGAAGGTTAATATTATGACGATCTTGTGTGAGGATAGAAGCGGGGAGGTTCGTATGTTCCGTGCTCACACTTGAGGGCTGTTGCGAGCGGGGAGGTTCGTAGTTGTTGGATCACGTGTGTTAGACTATCTCAAGTGGTTGAAAGTACTTAGTTATGTGAAGAGGACTTGGTTCGAGTCCTTTCTATGTTATTTGAATTAATTTTAATGGTATGCTTAATCATGATGAGTGAATATAAATTCCTAGATATATAGGAATTATCATGAAACATGAATTGGTTGAATGGTTGTACATTGACTTGACAATGGTGTGGTTGTGTGTTCGAACCTTAGCATATGCAAAATAAGGTTCCTTTTTCCTCTTATATACATGTTGTGATTTAATTACGTGTTGTATGACTTGTATGTGAATTAATTAAGCTGTTTTTCGTATTTTTGCGGAGCAGGTATCGTCGGATTTAGCCAGGTTCCTCACTTCTGGGCATTAGGCATAACCATTTTTCTAGTCTGCGCAGTTTTCGTAAAATTGCATTTCTCGGTTCGTTACCATCCGATTTAGGTGAAATTTTGACAGGTGGTCCATAACATGTAGTTCTTCACTTTGAACGGTGGAGATTTGATTTGGAGGTCCGTAGCTAGAGATATATGTTACTCATGATTGCTGGTTTTGAAGTCTTTAAAATGCATGAATAAACTCTTGATAATTTCAAGTAAGAACTAATGTGGCATGAGTTGGAAGTATGATTAGGTTATATTGTACGTCTCTATGAATTTGAATGTTTGTTTTGGTTTAGTCACATGTTGAGAATTGGTTTATTGGTGAATGCATGTGTATTAATATAAATTAAATTGTTGCATAGGAGGTGTGAAGTACTACATTAATTTGAATTGGTGCATAGAATTATGTGCTTAAGTTGTTAGAGGGTTGCTGCTTTATATTTGATTTGAACATGCATTATTCATAAGTTGAAATTGAATGCTAACATGGATTTAAATGGTGGAGTATATATATGAATATATAGGGATTGATGTATGTGATATGTGGTGAATTCTATTAATAATTGAATAATGGTATGATCTCAACTGTGAACCCATTGGGTATATGAATGCGTTCAATTGTGATTCAGTCATGCTAATATGACTGGATAACTATGGTTCATTTTTTGGATTGCCTATGGATTGTTTGGGTTCATTGAGAACCTGTCCAAAGTGCCAAAAACCAATAGCCTTAACTATACTGGTATGGCGCCTAGCGGTGCGGGGCAAGTCGCTAGGTGATAGCGGCCAAACAGAGTCCATTGAGATCGTGTAGCGCTTAGCGGTAAGGGTGGTTTCAATAGTTGACTACTATTAGACAATGACTCTATTTTTGTCTGGCGCCTGGCGACGCTTAGGTAGCCCCAGGCGCTAGCATATAGAGCAATGTGCTCTTTTGGTTTGAGTTTTGTGTGTTTGTGATGTGGGACTTGGAATAGAAGATGCTTGTTTGTGTCATGAGTGGGTAAGTTTATGGCTGGTGGTGAACACGTGATAATGTGAGCAGGGAGGTTAATATTATGATGCTCTCGTGTGAGGATACCAGCGGGGAGGTTTGTATGTTCCGTGCTCACACTTGAGGGCTGTTGCGAACGGGGAGGTTCGTAGTTGTTGGATCACGTGTGTTAGACTACGGCGAGGAGGTCCATAGAGTTGGACTACGAGTAGGGAGGTTCGTAGAGACAGGACCACGAACGGGCAGGTTCGTGGAAGCATCATATATCCTGGGTCCATGGTTGAGTAATTGCTTGGTGATTTGGATGTGCTTGACCTACGAGGCTTTGAATGAAACCTTAATGATGAACTTTGTTGTAGCATTCCTTGAGTTGTGGCTCGGAATGGTATCCCTTGAGTTGTGGCTCGGGATATTGGGTAAACACGTGGCATTCCTTGAGTTGTGGCTCAGAATGACATCCCTTGAGTTGTGGCTCGGGATGGCGGGTGGATATTAGCTGGCGAGTTTGGTAGTCTTAGGACAGATACGAAGTATGGTTCGTATTGGGAATTCCATCTAGCGTTACAGAGTGTGGTCCGTAGTAGGTTTCCCGCATATGTTCTATAGGTTGTGTCTTGTAGGTGGAGGCAACAAAGGGTATCTTGAGGTTATCATCTAAAGACGTAGAACACGGATAACATAGTGGTGGCCGTGTGGTATGGAATCAAAGGATAGAGTTCCTTTGATGAGTGTATTCATATAGATTTGATTTGTATATATAATTTGATACTATTAGCTCACCTTGTAAGACATGAGAAATTTAAATAATAAAATAAATAATTATTTAATAAATGCGGGTAGTAGGAGCCTTTAAGACATTTAATGCGAATTGTTATGACGTCGAAAAGTACTAGCTCAAGTGGTTGAAAGTACATGTTTGTGTTGAGAAGGACTTGGGTTTGAGTCCTATGTATGCCAATTTGTATGTTATTTTAATATGTGTATTATTTTAATGATATGTTTGAATGTGATTCGTGATAATGTAATCCTAAAATCATAAGAATTATCATGAAACATAAAATAGTTGAATTGGTTGTGCATTTACTTATAATTGAGGGGTTGTGTGTTCAAACCTTGCTAAGAACAAAATTGTCTTTCTTTTTGCCTAAATTTCTTTCAGCATGGAGATGAAAAGGCAGAGACCAAGAGAGGCAGCCTAATGGGCTGAGAAACATTCTATTAATGGTTATTGAATAACCATTAAGCCAATTTTTATTTAATTTTTCGTTTTAGTGGATTAAAGAGTAATGTAAATGGTTATTGAATAACCATTAAGCTAATTTTTATTTAATTTTTCGTTTTAGTGGATTAAAGAGTAATTAAAGAAGTATTAAACATGAGAGAAAAGAGAATTAGAGGAGAGTGAGGCTTGTAATTTCGTGTGAGTCACTGAGCAGAGGAGTTCTAGAATTTTCGTGCTGGTTACGGAGAAGAATTGGAGTGGAAGCCATTGTTGGAGTGGAAGCAAAAGGCTAATAGAGTTTTGGGGTTAAGGACACACACCAAACTCGAATTGGGCAAGGATTGCAAGTAAGGGAAGCTGTTTTCGCTTGTTTTAAATCGTATATAATGTACTATGTATTGTATGAACCAAATTGCATGAACATCCTTCCTAATTGCGCTATTTTTCGTAGTTTCTGGGTTTCTGCCCAGAAACCGCCTGACAGTAAAGCCCGAGCTGCCTAGAGACACATCAAACTCTGCCTATATTTTCTGCATTTTTACATGAACCTCCTGGCAGGGATGAATATATGTCAGGGAGCGCGACATTGTTCGCGTTTTCTTGACTTATGAGTGTGATCTTGTGAATAATGTTATGTGTTTGATATTATAAAATTTATAGCATTGGGGTTTAATGGTAATTTGAAAATATCCCTTATGATTAACCATAGATAGAGGTGGGGTTTTGGAAGGGAAGCACTCGAAGCTTAAATTTTCACAGATCAATGGATATATGAGTTATTGAGAATAAAATCATTGGAATTTGGGCTGATCAATTAGGTGTGAACTATCGTGTTATGTTGCAATAGGTGTCTGTATCGAATTGTTGGACATTTCGTATACACCGTAGGTACAACAATCTGGAGATTTACCCAGGTTCTGATGTACCGCCTGGCGTCACTCATTCTACCGCCATGTGATGACTGGTGTAGAGGCAAATTCTGTGTCTGGAATTGGTTGGTTGCGAGAGAGGTTGTCGGTTAATCGAATTGGGAGAAAGTCCAGCGTGACTAGATGATAAAAATAGAGGAATAATGGGGTTGGTGCGAATATAAGTAGTGCATTGATTTGGAGAGTGTACTTGGGATGCATGGATGTCAAATAGGTATTGAAATTCTAATGAAGACCCATACTCTGATACAAGTGAACAACGACAAGAGAGAATAACTAGAATTAAATGGTGGGCTACATGACTCAAGGGCTTTTAGTGATGCAGCAATATGGGGATTGGAAGGTGACTATGTATTAGATAATACAAAATAGAGGAATCAATAGGTATAAAACTAGGAATGGACAATTTTGTTGAGTATGGGATGTGGTAATGAGTTAGTGATGTTTGAGTGAAAAAATGGGACGTGAATCAAGTGTTTGAAAAATATTGACAAATATACATGTACGAGATGGAATGATATGAGTGGTGCCTGGAGCTATGATGTTAAGCAATCCTTAGGGAGTGAGTATGATTGAATGGGAATGAGGATTGGGTTAAGTTAGGACCAGTGTTGGTGCCAAAAACCAGTAGGAACGAGTTACTGGTATGGCGCCTGACGGTAACGTGAGCTCCGTCAGGCGATAGGAACTCCAGGGAAGTCTTTGCACCACATGACGCCTGGCGGCAAAGTGTCCTCTGCCAGGCGACGTACCCTAAAACAGTAAGTATGTCTAGAGTATGGCACCTGGCAACGAGGAGGTCCCGCCAGGCGGTCTGCATAAGTTTCGCCTGGCGCCGCTTAGGGTACGCTAGGCGATAATGCTGGGATCAATGGCTTATGTGTGTTGCTTTTATGTAGTGATGTGATACTTAGATCAGGGGATGTTATGCCATGAGCGGGTAGGTTCATGGATGGTGGTGAACACGTGATGAAATGAGCGGGGAGGTTCATATCCTGATACTCTCGTGTGGGGATACGAGCGAGGTATGTTTGTATGTTCCATGCTCACACTTGAGAGATCACGTGTGTTGGACTATGAGTAGAGAGGTTTGTATAGGCAGGACCACGAGCGGGTAGGTTCGTGTGAGCATCATAAATCCTGAGTCCAAGGCTAACTATTTGTGTGATTTGAAGGTTGAAAAGCCTTGGGGATTAAGGTCTTGGCCAAGAACTAACTAGGAGGAGTTAGATGGGTGTATTGCTTTTATTCTGTTACATTATATGTTATTTTTATTTTATAAGCTCACCCTTTCTGTTTGTGATTGGCGATGATCGTGTGACTTGTTACATAGGAACAGATGATGATACAGGTGATGCTGCTGACACACAGTGACAAAGAGAGGGCTAGCTTGGGGACTTTGAGCTAGGAAATTATTTATGTTTTCTACTATCTTTATTGGATTTTGGAATTGTAATAATTTTATTACTATTGTTATATGAACATGACGCGCTGATGAATGTTTTAAATTGTCCTGCGTTTGGGAATAATAAAAATCATGACATTTGAATTTCAACTCTTATTTATTTTATTTAATTAAGTAATTTCCAGTAGGGATGTTACACACCCTATCTTCTTGTGTTTGACAATGATCGTGTAATGTGTTACACAGGAGTAGATGATGTTGGAGGTGGTGCTAGTGAGGCATACCATCAGAGAGAGGGTTAGTTGGGAAAAGCTTTTATTGGAGTTTTATCATTATTATTTTTATGAACTTTGTGAACAGTGTTTTACTAATTTGTGAATTTAGATATTGTATTGGAGTTTTATAAATTATGGATTTTTGGATAACTTCCGATGTAATAAATGTTTTAAAATTTCCCACGTTTTTGGGAAGTGAAGTATAATAAATGAGGTTTTTCATCATATTTCTTAATTTTATTATTTAAATTAGTTAGATCCGACCGAGATGTTACATTTGGTATTAGAGCAAGGGTTTTCAAATGATTTTTTGGCCTTGGGGAGTGAGCTTGTCGTGTTTCGATTGCGAAACCTTGTAGGAATGGACTGGCAGTGTATCAATCATATTATTGATTGTGGACTGCGCAAAGTGGTGAACTTGGAAGCATTAAGAACAAAAAACATCTTGGTAGAGTGATGATGGTGCACACTCGTGACTATATCAGAGATAGTTTCCTTTGTTAATTCGAAAGGTTTTGGTAAAAGAGAGGGAAGTTATAAGTTGACTTTGTCTCCTATACCTTTTCCTCTTATGTTTGCACTTTTGTGGTATGTGTTTGTTGTTTGTGGTGGTAAAGGGATGCAGATTCAAGGTCAATCTTGACCTGCTTGCCTTGCAAGGGTTGGGTAAGGCCTTTGAGGTAGTCTCTTGATCCAAGATATGTATATGCAGAAGGTTGTGTATCGGTGGATGAGTGAAGTTAAGCTGTGGATTTTTGGGTGAAAAGTGTTGGAGGAGTTTAGAAACATCGTGCTAAACTGAGGAATCTTCAAGAATAGATTTTTGGAACGAATATCATAAGTTATGCAAGAGAAGTTGAGTCCAAAGGTTAGATTAAGGGAAGGTATCAACATATGCTTGTGCAGCAAAGTTGAGAAGTCAAATTAGTACTACATCCTACCATAGGTTTGAGTTCGGAGGTGGAAAGTGGTAGAATGTTTGAGCCTAAGGCTATAAAGGTAGAGACCAGGAAAGGAATAAGGAAGGGAGAATCTCAAGTGGAAGATTAAGTTAAGGTAGAGCTTGGGAGAGTAGCGTGACAAGGCGGTGTTCTAAGACAAAATGGAAGTTTGTGAAACTGGGGTGTCTTGATAGTTGGTGAGGGATCAATTGAAGCAAATAAGTAAATTCAAGGATACAAGGTGTAAAAGTGGTGCTTGGGGTATGGGTTTTGGTTTTAATTGAGATTGTATACTCCTAGGTATCGCCAATATGGGAATTGGGTCTGTTTTTCTGTAAGAGAAAGTGTAGTGAGAGGTTGGTTTGGATGCAATTGTGGTTAAATGTGGAGTACTCAAGTATGTGTGGTGTTTCATAGTAATCAAAAGATTCAAACTTAAGGCTAATTGGAATTGATACCTTGCGAGGTTGGTAAGTATACTCGAGGGGAAGTTGGTTGTTTTCCAATTCCTCTTCCTGGACGATGCGTTACCCAATAGAGTGATGTTCTGGGATTCAAGGAGATAAATCGGTGGTCACGTGTCAACTGTAGATCAATCAGAAAGGTGAGGGCAAAATGTCGTGTGAACCAAAGTTACCTAGCAAAGATACGAGAAGAATAGACACAAAGGATCTCAATGGTGGAAGAGTCGTAGACTCGTTTTCAGGTAGGTACTATAATTTCACCTTGGAGTGGTGAAGTTCTTTATTGCATTAGTATCTAAGGATAAGTTGGTGTCAACAATTTCTAATCGGATAGTTTCACAGGGAATGGGAAGAAAGAAAAGCAGAGGAATAAGATATTGAAGACTTAATGGCAAGGACTCAGTGTAAACACCATAATTATTGCAAGTTTTATTGGATCGCTAAGAAGAAGCTAGTGAACTAAACCATTTAAGTGAAGTATTGACTAAGATCAGAATGGTTCCATATGAGGCGTTGGATGGTAAGAGAGGCATAATGCAGTTGTGTGGATACCAAGATTGGGAGTCAGTGATCATTAGACTGAGTTGCTGCAGTAGACAACAGAGAAGGTTAGTTTAATCCAAGGCTGGATGCGTGCGCCATAGAACAAACAGAAGTTATATGGAGGTATGAGTTGTAGGAGTTTTAGGCTGAAGAGCATGTGATTCTCAAGATTACTCCAACTACCAACAATGAAAGAGCGATCAACTCAGGAAGCAGACTCAGAAATTCATCGGACCATATCAGATAACACGGAGGATAGGTCCAACAGCCTATGAGAGCACTTTATCACTACACTTGGCAAACTTGCATAATGTCTTCCATGTGTCATAGTTAAGGATGTACATTGGAAGTCCTACGCATGTGTTGGAGGAGGAGGACATCCAAGTGCGTGAGGATCTGACAATGGGAGTTCACCAGTGAGAATATTGGATTCTCAAGTCAAGCCATTCAGAGGGAAGGAGATCCGGACTATGAAAGTCCTCTAGGACGAGGCAACCAACGAGATCACTTGGGAGATGGAAGACCTCATTAAACAGTCGTATCCGCATCTATTTCCCGGTAAGTCCAATTTTCGAGGACAAAAGTTTTTAAGGTGGGGGGAATGTAAGACCTAAGAAATTTATATAATTAAATAAATAATTATTTAATAAATGCGGTTAGCGGGAACCTTTATGGCATTTAATGTTGGGGTTTATGACGTCGAATGGTACTAGCTCAAGTGGTTGAGAGTATTTAGTTATGTGAAGAGGATTTGGGTTCGAGTCCTTGTATGTTATTTGAATAGTTTATTAATTTTAATGGTATGCTTAATCATGATGAGTGATTATAAATTCCTTGATGTATAGGAATTATCAAGAAACATGAATTGGTTGAATGGTGTGCATTGACTTAGCAATGGTGTGGTTGTGTGTTTGAACCTTGGCTTATGCAAAATAAGGTTCCTTTTTGCTAAAATTATTTTTGGTATGGATGGGAAGAAGAAGAAAACAGTGAGTTAAGGGTTGAGGTAGAGTCCTTTTGATACTTCTAATCAATCTGCACTAAAAAGAGAGAGAGCTAAGAGGGTATTTGGAAGCCATTGGACGTGGAAAAAGTAGAAGGTGCCAGGGGGTGGGATTTTGCTATCATCAAGGATCATAAGCTTTGCAAATTGGAAGTGAGGAAACCAGGTTAGGGGAGCTGAACCTTTTAAATACATGTTGTGATTTAATTACACGTTGTATGAATTGTATGTGAAACCTTTGATTCTTGTAAATTTTGCAATCATTGCTGGTTTTGAAGTCTTTAAAATGCATGAATAAACTCTTGATAATTTCAAGTAACTACTAATGTGGCATGAGTTGGAAGTATGATTGGGTTATGTTGTACGTCTCGATGAAGTTGAATGTTCTTTTGGGTTAGTTACATGTTGAGAATTGGTTTATTGGTGAATGCATGTGTATTAATATAAATTAAATTGTTCCATAAGAGGTGTGAAGTACTATATTAATTTGAATTGGTGCATAAAATCATGTGCTTAAGTTGTTATAGGGTTGCTGCTTTATATTTGATTTGAGCATGCATTATTCATAAGTTGAAATTGAATGCTATTATGGATTTAAATGGTGGAGTATATATATGAATATATAGGGATTGATGCATGTGATATGTGGTGAATTCTATCAATAATTGAGTAATGATATTATCTCAACTGTGAACCCATTGGGTATATGAATGTGTTCAATTGTGATTTGTAACATCCCTAGTGAATATTACTTGATTAAATATTAAATATATAAATTAAAAAAAATAAACGTCGTAATATTATTAAGTCTCATACTCGGGAACTACAAAATTTAATATTCAATGCGACAATTTTTTTTAATGTAATTAAATCCAAAGTCATTACAAGTTCCAAATAACACTATGAAAACACTAATAAATTCCTAGCTCTATCCCAGCTACCCCTCACTCCGTCGCTTGAGCACCCTCGGTATCACCTGTATCACCATCTGCTCCCGTGTAACGAATTACATGATCATTGCCAATCACAAACAGAATGGGTGAGCTCAAAAGAATATAAAACATATATCAAATAAATAATATAAAACATAAACACCCAATTACATTCTCATAATTAGACCCTAATCACATCCTTAATACCCCCAAGGCTTTTAAAACCTCCAATTTAATCAACAAAGTTAGTCATGGACTCACACAAACCTGCCCGCTCATGGTCTTGCCTCTACGAACCTCCTCGCTCGTAGTCCTACTCTTCGGACCTGCCCGCCCGTAGTCCAACACATGTGATCCACCAGCTATGTACCTCCCCGCACGCAGCATCTCTCAACTGTAAGCACGGAACATACGAACCTACCTCGCTCGTATCCCCACAGGAGAGTAATTGAGTATGAACCTCCTCGCTCATACCGTCACATGTTAACCACCATCCATGAACCTACCCGCTCATGGCATAACATCTCCTGATCCACGTTTTCATCAATGTGTACAAACAACACACACAAACTGCACTAAACTCGCTTGGGCTAGAAGCCTTAGCTTAAGCGACTAGGCTTGTCTCGCTTAGGCTAAGCTTCCTCGCCTGAGCGAGCGTGCTAAACTGGTTTGCCTGTGAAGTCTCGCTTAAGTGAATCTCTCCTCGCTTGGGCGAGATCGCCCTTCGCCTAACACCCTAAACTCTCGCCTAGGCAACGAGTTAAGCAAAACGCAAAGTTAATCACGAGGTCTCGCTTGAGCGAGAGCCTCCTGCATGGGCGAACAACCTTGTCGCCCAAACATCAATCTCCCCGCCTGCGCGAGGTGCCCCAAAACAAAGTCTCACTCCCTCGATTTCTCGCTTAGGCGACAGGTACTCGCCTGAGCGAGGTAACAGGTCGCCCAAAACCCTAACACTCTGCTTGAGCGAGTAGCTCGTGCAGATGCACAATTTCAACTCTGCAACTTTTGCCTAGGCGAGCCTGGCTCGCCTGAGCGAGATTATCAGATAGGTCCGCTGTTACGCGCACACAAGCACACATCCCATGCCAAATTCACATCCCGAAACCCATACTTGCAATTTGAAAACCAGCACGGCACTTACAACATCATTACAGACCAACACAATTCCAGTTTTATTGAGTTTAAACCATAACAACCTATAAAATGCAGTAACCCAATCAAATTCTTGCACATGATTAAGCCATTCAATCAAACCCTTTTAATGCATTCCAACCCCCAATTCATAACATGTATAGCACAAAAATTCATAACCAAACCCTTTCATACGCGCATTTCAGAATACCCCACATTCATAAACAGATAAGCATACAAAAGAACTCCCCTAACCTAGAATTTCTCCGCTTCAATTAAAAGAGGGTGGATGGTTCTTCTGGCCTCAAAATAATTTCCCCTTAGTGCTCTCCCAATTCAGCCCTCTTGAATTTCCTCTGACCCTCTTTTCACTCAATTTTCGTGCTCCTTACCACTCTTTAGGTTTTCAGACTTCAAAACCCTCCCAATTACTCTATTTTCTCTTTTTATATGGTCCTAAATATGGTTAATATAAAAAAAACGAAAAAGGATTTTAATTATTTATAATTGCCTCTCATATCTCATTATGGGCTGTTATCTTTCCCTTCCCTTGGAAGCCCAAGGGCTCTAGGGTTTTCTCACCCTTTCACATTCAGACCATAAGTATTTTAACAAAAATAAAGGGCTAATTTGTTCTCAGCAAGGGTTGAACCCACAACCCCTCAATCACAAGGCAATTGCACAACCAATTCAACCAAGTCATGTTTGTGATAATCCCCAATATTTTAGGATTTCATGCTCACATCTCATACTCAAATATATCAATAAAATAATTGCACATATTAAAATAACACATAAAATTGACACACATAGGACTCAAACCTAAGTCCTTTCACACAATCAAAGTACTCTCAACCACTTGAGCTAGTACTTTTCCACATCATAACCCTCTGCATTAAATGCCTTAAAGGCTTCCATTACCCGCATTTATTAAATAATTATTTAATTAACTATTTAATTTTCTCGGATCTTACATGATTCACTCATGCTAATATGACTGGATAACTACGGTTGATGTTTTGGATTGCTTGTAAATTATGTGGGTTCATTGAGAACATGTCCAAAGTGCAAAAAACTAGTAGCCTTAACTCTACTGGTATGGCGCCTAGCGGTGCGAGGCGAGTCGCTAGGCGATAGCGGCCAAACAGAGGCCATTGGGATCGCGCGGCGCATGGCGGCAAGGGTGGTTTTGACAGTCGACTACTGTGAGACACTGGCTCTATTTTTTTCTAGCGCTTGGCGGAGAGAGGGTTCTGCCAGGCGGTCTGCGTTGTGATTTCACTTGTGTGTTTGTGATGTGGGACTTGGACCAGAAGATGCTTGTTTGTGTCATGAGCGGGTAGGTTCATGGCTTGTGGTGAACGCGTGATAATATGAGCAGGGAGGTTCATATTATGATCCTCTCGTTTTAGGATACAAGCGGGGAGGTTCGTAGCTGTTGGATCACGTGTGTTAGACTACGACGAGGAGGTTTGTAGAGTTGGACTACGAGTGGGGAGGTTCGTAGAGGCAGGACCACGAACGGGCAGGTTCGTGGAAGCATCATATATCCTGGGTCCCTGGTTAAGTAATTGCTTGGTGATTTAGATGTGCGTGACCTACGAGGCTTTGAGTGAAACCTTAAGGATGAACTTTGTTGTAGCATTCCTTGAGTTGTGGCTCGGAATGGTATCCCTTGAGTTGTGGCTCGGGATATTGGGTAAACACGTGTCATTCCTTGAGTTGTGGCTCAGAATGACATCCCTTGAGTTATGGCTCGGGATGGCGGATGAACACGAGCAATCCTTAAGTTGTGGCTCGGATTTGCGAGTGTTGCTGGTGTGAGTGTGCATGTTGTGGCTCGTACGGATGGGTCCAAGAAGATTGTTCTCTTCGACGTTAGCTAACGAGTTTGGTAGTCTTGGGACATATACAAACCATGGTTCGTATTGGGAACTCCATCTAGCGTTACAGAGTGTGGTCCGTAATAGGTTTCCTGCACGTGTTCTACAACTTGTGGCTTATAGGTGAAGGCAGCGAAGGGTATCTTGAGGTTATCATCTAAAGACGTAGAACACGGATAACATGGTGGTGGTCGTGTGGTATCGAATCAAAGGATATAGTTCCTTTGATGAGTTTATGCATATAGATTTGATTTGTATATATAATTTGATACTGTTAGCTCACCCTATCTGCTTGTGTTTGGCGATGATCGTGTAATGCGTTACACGGGAGCAAATAATGTTGTAGGTGGTGCTGGTGAGGCATAGCATCAGAGAGAGGGTTAGTTGGGAAAAACTTTTATTAGAGTTTTATCATTATTGTTTTTATGAACTTTGTAAACAATGTTTTACTGATTTGTGAATTTGGATATTGTATTGGAGTTTTATAAAGGGTTAAATATGTTTTTGGTCCCTCAAGTTTCAGTGAATTTTGGAATTAGTCCCTCTTTGAAACTTTATACCAATTTAGTCCTTCATCTTTAGAAATGCGTGGATTTAGTCCTTCTTACCAAATTTTATTAAGTTTATTTGACATTTTAAACGCATTTTATGATAATATTTGAGTTAACATTGAAGTAAAAATGTGTCAAACATTGTAAATAAGTCAAATACTATCATGAAATGCGTTTGAAACGTTAGATAAACTTAACAAAATTCGGTTAAAAAGACTAAATTCACACATTTTTAAAGATGAAGGACTAAATTGGTCAAAAGTTTTGATGAGAGACTAATTCCAAATTTCGCTGAAACTTGAGGGACCAAAAACATATTTAACCCTTTTATAAATTATGGATTTTTGGATAACTTTTGATGTAATAAATGTTTTAAAATTTCCTGCGTTTTTGGGAAGTGAAGTATAATAAATGAGGGTTTTCATCATATTTCTTAATTTTATTATTTAAATTAGTAATATTCGACCGGGATGTTACACTTGTACCCCAACCTCAATCACCATGGCTAGGTACTGAGTACTATCTCCAACAAGACCAAGAATCCTACAATATTTGTATCTGGGCTTAGTCTTTATGGTCAGGTATTGGGTACTATCTTCAACAGGACCATGAATCCTATAGTACCAGTACCCGGCCTCAGTCACCACAGCCAGGTACTGGGTACTATCTCCAATAGGACCAAGAATCATACATTACTCAAACCTAACCTCAGTCACTATAGCTAACTACTAGGTATTATCTCCAACAAGACCAATATTCCTACAGTACTTGTACCCGACCTCAATCACCATGGTCAGGTACTAAGTACTAGCTCCAACAGGACCAAGAATCCTACAGTACCTATACCCGCCCTTAGTCACCATGGCCAAGTACTAGGTACTTGTTAAGACAATCAAGCTTGCTACAAATATTTGATAAAGTAAATTGCATGAAGATCACATGTGGTTGATGAAGATTGATAAAGATCCACTTGAAGATCATGTTTCTATTATATTAAATCTAGAAAAATGTGTTAAATGTAATAGTTACATGTTATACCATATTCGTAGGCTATATGGAATAGGTTAGATGTCTTATTTGTCTTGGTGTATCCTTTTTAATATGTTAAAATGAGTTTTAAAAGTTAAAAGAATTTATGTATATAGTTTCTGGTATGAATATATTCAATCAGTTGAATTGTTTTTCAATCGATTGATTTCACTTAAGTCAAGTAAAATCAACAAATTGTACGAAAATTCAACCGATTGATTTCACTTAAGACCAAACTATATAAGTTGTGTTTTCAAGAGTAGAGGCACGATTCTAAATGTTTAAGCGTGAAAATCTGTCATTCATCACTAAAAAACTCTCTTTATCTGAATTTCACAGCTGCAAGATGAAGATTGAAGATCTTGGTGACATTTTGGCTTGGTAGAAGCTTGAAGAACTCGTGTATGGTTGCCTAGGGAGAGCCACCGTCAACTTTTATAGTTCTTATGCCTCTTGTTCTGTTCCTGATGTGATTCTAGGTCTATGGTTGAATGCATTTCTATGTAATCTGATAATGTAACCTTGTTAGAAATACATTTTGGAATGAATCTTGTGTGTGAAAGTATGTTGCTTGAGTGAAATTCGTGAAATTTGCATTCTACATAATTTCCCAGAATTTTAGCTGATTGTTTTGAAATTTTAATCAACTTATTCATGGGTGTATTAGCAGATTAATTTGCTGCTTTTATTTTTTGACTAGTTGAAAGTGTACTATCTTGCAGGTTTTGCATTTGAATTTTGTGGTCCATTTGATTCAATCAAAAGAGATTTTATGCTTCCGAAAAAGTTTTAAACAACCAATTCAACCCCTTCTTCTTGGCTTAAATCACCAATTCCATATCTAATAGTACTATCTCCAATAATACCAAGAATCACATAGTACCCGTACCTGGCCTCAGTCACTATGACCAAGTACTAAGTATTGATCTCAACGAAGGACCAATAATCCCATAGTACTCGCACTCGGCCTTAGTCATTATGACCAGGTACTAAGTACTAATTGCAACAAAGAAACAAGATTCCCACAATAATTGTACTTGGCCTCAGCCACCATGGTTGGGTATTAGGCAATAGTTTTGGCCAAAGAATAAGAATCGCGCCATGTCTAGCCTTAACCCATGATGGTTGGGTATTAAGTACGAACCTTCCAGAATCAAAAAACAACAAGGGCTCTGAGGTAATTTCACCAACCCCAATGGACCCCAAAAATAGTTAAAATTGGTATTTTAGACAAAAAAGGCTCATCCTAATGGGACTCACAAGTAGAATAGTATATATATATATA
>Ga0214543_1002949_pt1 | contig 33410 bp, 15 predicted proteins | sample CNSS2metaG_FD_160094 | JGI IMG/M metagenome (GOLD analysis project Ga0214543, IMG submission 160094) | Root nodule microbial communities from cowpea collected in UCLA plant growth center, Los Angeles, California, USA - CNSS2 | ecosystem: Host-associated > Plants > Roots > Nodule | place: USA... | reverse complement strand
TATAAATACCAACAGGATTTATAAACCATCCAAAAAGATAAGTTTCTAAAAATAATTATTATATAAAGTATTTCTAATATAAAGTAACATGTAATATAACACCTAAGTCCACGTTCGTGGAAGTCCCAGATTGCATCATCATCATTATATGCACACATGTTAAAACACATTCATATACAATACTCGATGCAAGTATAAACTAAAACAGTGAACATTGATTGCATCATAAATTGCCACTAAACTTGATGTGAGCATTGAGAATTTTTTGCCATAATTCCTTTAGAACAGTTGGGTGAACCATCAAAGTTAAAATATATATATATATATATATATATATATATATATATATATATATATAGAAGGACACGTAATAACGCGACCATTAGAATGTTCAAATGCAAAATCTAAGAAGATGTTTAACTCATTGGAATATTCAATGGTGTTTCGTGGTTTAGAAATTCACGATTTATCTATTGACATGACTACAAAACAAACATCAAAGAAAAAATCATGATTAGGAAAGGGGTTATACAAACACGTGTAAAGGCCTACTACTATCAAAAACACTAAATGAACCATATTAACTAAAAAAATGGTTAATATCGATTCAAAGAAATTATCAAATCAAGAATAAAAAAATTATTTAACTACTTCTTTCTCACATCTCATTTTGTAGCATCTCTCATTATCGTCCTCATTCAAATGGGATGTAAATGATATAATTACAGCCCAACTAACCTAAGCTAAAAATAATACAATAAACTATAAATAATACAAATATTCAATAAATAATATGAATAAATAAAAATTATTTAGCCCAAAGTTAGAACTCTATCAATTTAACATGATAATTAAGTGATCTTGAAAAAAAGTGAATTGGTGTATGTAGTAAGATGTGGATGCCAAATAGTAAAAAGAGGTAAAACTATAAAAAGTAACATAAAACCATAAAAAAAAAATATAAAAGTCCATTAAAAACGTAATTCACTTTTGCAGTAAAGTAATGATTATTCAATGGCTTAAAATGAAATAGGAAGCACACATGCAGTTGGAATAAAAATACCTCTTTTACGTACATATGACCTCACATTATCCACGTATGCCAAGTTTAAATCTACGACACCATGTTTAAATCTAATTAGATTTATTAGATTTATTAATTATACCATGCAATGGTAGCTATAGCCATAATATATTTCGCATAAAAAAACTCATGTCTAGACCCAGGCATGTATGCATGAATACAGACCAATTATTCCTTTGCTTTCAAATAGTTTTGGACCAAATACCCTGTCCACTTCAAATCAAGTATTGACAATCATACCCCTTTTTTGTCTCATACCTTTACCAATTTTTTTATTCAAAAGACTATGAAATTACCTTGAGAAAATCACATACGAGCCATGCATGAATTTCAAATGAATATTGGATACCCATACCAACATGCTATCCTTCTCCAAAGTAGAAATAAAATTTTCAAAGAATTTCTATATAAATATGGTCAATCAAAACTCAATCCCAACAAAGTAGTGCACTCAATCAACAATCACATTCCAATGCAAACTAAAGAAAGTGATTATAAATAAATAGCCTTAAGAAGCTCTGTAATCTCTTGTTCCAAATAAAACACATTAATCATCAACACACAATCAGTAACATGAATTCTCAATCCAACTCTAATTTTTAACTCTTCATCCAATCTTGTTTCCACTTTAAGTACTGCAAATGATTCAGAAAACTCAACACGACTAGAGCATTTCTTAAAGAAATAATCTACACCAGGCATGAATATCTTCATCCTTCATTCATGTTAACCCCTTTATTCTCCAACATTAGCATGCCTCAATAGTCAACAAATGATGAGATTGAGAACACTGTTTGAGATAAGTTTAAAAACAACATATGCATATATAATAATATATATTAAAAACAATTACATAAATCACTTAAAGTTTTCTTATCAGTTACGAATTCAAGATTATTGAATTTTGTAACTCAATAGACATTCAAACTTTAATGATATTGAGCAGGAGTGGGCAAAAAATTTAATTTTCTTAATCCAATCCACTTTTGCTCCAATCCACTCCATTTATAATCCATTTTATTAAAATTCTAATCCATTTAAAATCCATTTAATGGATATGGATTCCAATCTAATTTACATTTTATATATCTTATGGATTGGATATCCATTTTATAAATCAAGATTTTTAAATATGGATAATCCAAAAAATCCAATCCAAATTTTCAATTTAAATTTTTAGTTGGGTTAAACTAAAGGTTGAGATGAACTATGCTAAATTCAGACTTGGATGGGTCTTGCTCGACGACCCATACGGATCAAACAGGCCCGACAACCATAAGAGGTTGGGCGGGCCTAAAGATATGAACGAGATAGGCGGGCCCGACAAACCGAACGAGTTGATCAGGCCCAATGACCTGATGAGCCAGGTGGGTCTGAAGACCCAAACGGGCTAAACGGGCCCGAAGACCCGAACGGGCCTAACGACCCGGACGGGCTCGACAACCCAAACGGGTCTGACGACCTACACGGGCCTTACGATCCGGATGGCACAATGACACGAACGAGCCCTACGACCCAGACGGGCCCTACGACCCAGACGTGCTCGACGTCCCGGACGAGCCCTACGACCTGGATGTGCCCGACGACTCAAACGGGCCTGATGACCTTGACGTACCTGACAACCCAAACGGGCCCCACGATTCGAACGTGCCCGACTACCCGATTGGGCCCGACTATTTGGACCGGTCCGTCCAGGTTGTCTGGCTCGTCCGGGTCGTTGGGCCCATTCGGGTTGTCCGGTCCGTTCGCGTCGTCGAGCCTGTTTGTGTTTTTGGGCCCGTTCGGGTTGTCCGGCCCGTTCGGGTTGTCGAGCCCATTCGGGTCATCGGGCCCGTCTGGGTCGTTCGGGTCGTCGGGCCCGTCTGGGTCCTCCGGGTCGTCGGGTCTGTCCGGGTCGTCGATCCCATCCGAGTCATTCGGGCCCTAATGACACAAGTTTTAAGAAATTCAATTTAAATTTCTTTATTAAAAATGGATTCTGGATTTTAAACTTGATCTAAATATTTGGATTGGATTTAAATCTTGATCCAAATATTTGGATCTGGATTTTAAAAAAATTCAAACTACTTTTGCTAAAAAAATGGATTTGGGTCAAAAATCTAATCCAATTATTTGGATCTAAAATGGATGTGCATTGGATCATTAAATATCCGATCCATGCCCACCCTTAATATTGAGTGGCATTGATATTAATTCACATCCACAAGACCCATCCCCAAAACAAATATGCCCATATTTTCTTGATATTAATTTTGTATAACTTTTCAAAGCATTCAAGATAAAAAATCAATATGAAATAGATAACAATGTATGAGAAAATTTATATTAGTGTAATAGATAACAACGTATGAAAAAATTTGTTAGCATAGATAAATGGGAGACTTTAAATATAAAAGAATGTTATCTGTATGTAAATATTTTGTGTATACGGGTTAGGAACCCATTTCTCCTATTGAATACAATAGTTTTGCAAATAAAAAGCACTGAATTCCCATACTTAATTTTGGGGAGTAATTGTTTTCATTTTCTTGGCACATACCAGCAATGATTATAGAAAAGACAATGCAATCCATTTCATTTAACTTCTCCAACAGCCATCAAAGTATATGTTATCATCATTGTAGATAATCTATTCAAAGTTTGTTAGTTCAGTCATTATATTGTGGTTTTTATATAGATGTAACTGTAAAAACAACATATTGCAGTTCAAACTTATTACCAAGTTTATATTTGAATGGTCAATTTTTTCTTCACTTATGGAGTGGCTTCGCAAAGTTTTGATTTATGTTTAATTCTCTCTCGAAAACAAAATATGCCCATATTTTCTTGATATTAATTTTGTATAACTTTTCAAAGCATTCAAGATACAAAAATCAATATGAAATTACAGTGTTCAGAGAATTACCTCTAATTGTAGAAAATGTAGATTTGGCAGCACCTATTGCTTCTTGAATGTGTCACAACCCTTAACTATGTCTTGTATTTCCTGCATCAAAAAGAGAATTTATGGTTATATAAGGCACCCTTTAACATTATCTGTAATTACCAACATTTTACCTCTCCTATGGGTTGTCAAAAAGACTAGTGTTAATGAATTTTTTCCATTAAAATTTCAAATGCATTTATATATAATTCGAAACATTTTAAAAAGAAAGTGCTATGGCAATGAAAAGTTCCACAGTAGCTTGATTCATTTGAACAGAGAATGATTCATTTGAACTAAAAACTCTAATACAGTGTCATATGTGACTTAAAAAACAGAGAATGATTCATTTGAACTAAAAACTCTAAAACCCTAAATCTCATCCATAGTGAAGAACTAGAAAACAGAGAAAAATAGGTTCTGAACTTCAAAAACCTAAAACCCTAACATAGAACATTACATTGAATGAACAAACGAAGAAAAGAGAAGAGGTTGTGAATGGCTTCGAACGGTTGGGAGCGGCTAGGAGTGTCTTCGAATAGTTAGGAGAGGTAGGGTGTGACTGCGAACGATTGTGAATGGTGATGGCGAATGCGAATGACTGCGAACGGTGATGGCAAATGCAAACGGCGAACACGAAGTTAGAGCGGCAAATGCGAACACGAATATGTTTCGAGAATGGTAATCAGAGATCTTGTTTCCAATGCCTTGAAAGTAGACACATTGAAGGGAAATGAATGTGAATAGTGATTTTGGAAAGTGAAATCAGAAAATTAGAAATGAAAATATTGATTTTGGAAAAGGGAGGGAATCCATTTTTAACAAAAAAAAAAGAAGCAAAAGAGAGGGACTCACATATTAAAAATCGAGAAAGGATTTCAAAGTATAAAAAAAATTATTGAAAAGTGACGATTTTAAATGACATATTTTTCAATAATAGTACGACATTTAATAATATGATAGTTAAAAACGCCATATTTTGCATGTAAAATATGACAGCTCTAAAAATGCCGTATTATACTGTTAAAAGTGACATTTTCAAAGAACCGCCATATTAAAAACGCCGTTATATACGCGATTTTTTGTAGTGTAGGATAATTATTTTGTTTTGATATCCAGGATATGACAATTCTAATATTTCTTCAACAATTTCATAATAGTCCAAATCATTTTCACCGTATATATTTCCTCTAACACATATCCCATAGTTCATGGTAGATTTATTAGCTCTGTAGTTCTTAGTATGAAATCTATATCCATTTACTATTTGACCATTATAGGAAGTTACAATCTTAATCGGGCCGTAACTTATCTCTCGAATCAATCATCCTCGACTTGACCAGTAAGCACCTATAGAGGATTACATAAAGAAAATATATAATTATATCACTTAATAAAACGAATATCAAAGTAACATTTAAATTGTAATGGGAAACAACTCACTTGGTGCTTCAACCACCTATTGAAATCTTTATCTCGATACATCAATATTTCATCCTCAGAGATATTAGGATTTGTTTCCTTTAATGAATCCTCAAATTTCCTAATGCAAACAACAATTAATATTATAACTAAGTTAATTATGAATAGATAAATTACAAAAAGAAAAAGTTACTGCAGATATGGTCCTACTTCTTTGCAATTTACAATGACATATGTCTCAGCAATATGAAGTTCCTCCTCTGTTAATAATCTATTATAGCCTTTACCAATAGGATGACATGGGTGTCTAAAAGTAGATAGCTTCTCTGTATTTTTATCTTCACCACCATCATCGTTACGAATGCAGGGATTAAAATACATAGAAGCAAAATTAGAAATTTCTTCTAAAACATATGCTTCACAAATGGACCCTTCAACCTTTGCTTTATTTCAAACCTTTCTTTTCAAATATAACATGCATCTCTCAAATGGATACATCCATCTATATTGCACAGGTCCTCCGACCTTAACTTCATGTGGGAGATGTATAACCAAATGTTCCATTGAATCAAAGAATGTTGGTGGAAAAATCTTTTCAAGCTTACAAATTGTTTTGATGATAGAAATCTTAGTGTGCTCCATGATAGAATCATGCACTGCATTTGCACAAATCTCTTTAAAAAACAAGCTGACCTCTGTTAAAACATCTCGTATAGGCTTTGGCAACATATCATGAAATGCTAAAGGAATAAGTCTTTGCATAAAAACATGACAATCATGACTTTTCATCCCATATATTTTCCCCTTATCTACATTAATGCAACGTGAAATGTTAGACGCATAGCCATCTAGAAACTTTAGTTGTTTTATCCATTCACACACCATCTTTCTCTGGTCAGAATTCAAGACATAGTCCAAGCCTGACATTTCGTGGATCCAAAGCAAACTTAGGATGAATTGCATTAATTTTTTTCCAAGCCTCTGCATCAGCTGGATGTGTCATCACTGATTCATGTTGGCATACTCCATCTGCATGCCATCGCATATATTTTGAAGTATTAACAAACATAAAGAGGCGTTGAAGTCTTGGAATAATGGGGAAATATCTTAACACTGAGTAAGGCACATCCTTATTTTTTGTTGTAGTCTTGGGTTTAAATTACAATTCTTTACACGCCAAACAAACATTTTTGTCACTGTTTTCTTTGTAATATAGCATACAATGATTAGGACATGCATCTATCTTTTCATATCCTAATCCCAATTCACTTACCATTCTCTTCGATTTGTACAAATTTTCAGGCAACCTTTCTGACTCTAGAAGCATGCTTTTGATTATAGCAATCATTCGATCATAACAACTAACACTCATGTTAAACTCTGACTTCAAGTTTAGGAGTTGTGTTACTGCTGACAATCTTGTATGCTTCTTACAACCATCCCATAAAGGTTCATCAACATTCTTTAATAAGTTAAAAAACTTCTTAGCTGATGGATTTGGATCCTCTTCCACCTCTTGTACTTCTAGATTTGATCTAGCATGAAAAGCATTCATAACCATATTATGATATGGATTTGTACTTCCTTCAACACGGTCTTGGACAACAGACGCACCATCTATCCACCTTTCTTCACCATGAAGGGTCCAATTTGTGTACCCATCCATAAATCCATGCAGATACAAGTGCTTTTCCACATTAAATGATATATCCCAATAACGATTCCTACATTTTCCACATGAGCAAGGAATGTGCTTTGTTACATCAACAAATTTTGGATCTCTTTTAGCTACTTGAATGAAGCCATCAATGCCATTTCTAAATTCCTCAATTATACTACCAAATTGATCTTTTCTTCGCAACATCCATCCTTTGTCAGGTCTCATTGTCCTTGTAGATTGTTTAAACATTGGTCAACATTTTGAAAAGAATGGATTGACACTAATTGAAGACATAATTAAAATTAAGAACAAAAATTAGTTAAAATAAAGTAAATATGAGTAAATATTAATTGAAGCAAGATATTATATCTGCCATGTGATTACAATAGTTAATGGAAGCCTTCCTTAGCCAACAATTAACGTTGAAGAGGGTGACACTCTTGTGATTCTTAAATAAAACTAATTTACAATATATAAATAAATATAAATATCAATTCAATATACTTAAAAATCATTTTTTTAAATTATTAATATTTTAATGAAATTTATTGTTTGTTGAGAATTTACTTCTAAACATAGATGATATAAAACATTAAGTTTCAAATTAGATATATTCGAATTGATACCTTGCACTTCACTTTTCTTCAATATATATTATCCTATCTTAACTAAAACATTAAGTTTCACAAAAATTGTACCTTTAATAAACAAAAAGATGAATTAAACTTTTTAATCAATTGTGTTTTTCAGTTGGAGTTTTTTTTTCTTTTTTATTATTACTTAACATAAAGTCACATCAATATTGTTTATCTCACGCATTTGTAATTTTTCTTTAAAATGCTTTTATACCATAAATTGCAAGTCAAGGTTTAGTGTACCTTCTAAACTAAGAAAAACTGTAACATCACCCTATTAATTTAATGAAAATAAATTTTTCTTTCCACCAGCCTATGGTGACATATTTTCAATCGAAAAACTAAAGCCAAAGCAAAAAGACTCAAGTTTCTTTTAAATCTAACTCTTCTATTTTCTATTTCTATTTGCAATTTTTCTACGTAGAAATGTGACTAACATTTTTGTTATAATGTTTTGACTAACAAAATATATAACAAAATAATATTAATTATTATCTAGTTGGAGTCGTATTATTATTATTATTATTATATTATACGTGATGAGTAATTCTAGATATTTAGGTATCTTTTAAATTCCTTATAGATGAAGGGATTTGACCTGCTAAACTATTATGTGACAAGTTGAGAGCATAAAGTCCTGTAAAAATCCTTATCACTCCTAAGTTGGACTCAAGAAGGGTAGTGATGATTTTCAGATGATTACTGTTGTACACCTAGAATGCAACAATGAACAAAGGGTAGAAACTGATACCACGTGGGAATAGTTCTTGCACTTGAAGAAGTGCTATAGTCCATGCACATAATGTAATGTGATGAAGCAGATTTAAGAATTGAATTATGTGCTTCATCTGCAAAATCAAGATGTGTACTTCATAAAGCAATGTTTTTCCATGAAATTAGATTTTAAAAGTTTATCCTCCATTCAGTTTCATAAGTGTTTTATTCTCTTTTTGTGATCTACGACTCTTGAAAATGTAACATTATTTTTAATAAAATATGAAATATTATTTGAGAGTAAATAGATTCTTAAAAGCAATAACTTAGAAAAAAGCTGCTAAAATATGTTTATGCACATTTTTCTATTTGGGTAGAGGAAAAAAGAATCAGTGGAGCAAAAATCAGATTTGGTTGCTCCATGGAAGGAACGGGATCACATATCTTATGAAGCTCATCAATCAGGTCCTTCTATAGGTATTTGAGTATATTAGATGAACGTATATTAGTTGTCTTCACCATCTACAAGGTCAGTCTCTCCAAGCAGGTATGTGATATAAACAATGTGATGTCTTATTTATTCTATTCATAAGTAGTGTTGAAGAAGGGTTGTGTAATTTTAGAATCCTGTATTTGCGATAGGCATCTATTGGAAGGAGATCATGATCCTAGATTTAATTCACCTCAGCATGGTTTGACGCCTGTGGCTGAAGCAAATAATAAAAATAATAGCTTACTAAAGCAGGTACTTCCTTAAGTTCCAAATTTCATATTTAATAAGAGGTCAATATTTCTAGAATGGTTTCTCAAGAAACCAGGGAACTTTGTCAGGTAATAGGAATCTAACTCTAAACTATCGTGGAAGGAAGATAAAAGATCGACATTTATAAGATTTGTCTCTACGGACAAGTTGTTGTGTGAAAAGCAAGTGTAGTTGGATTTGAAAGTCTCTTAATCAAATCTAACTTTATTATGCCATTTAACTTGTTGAATGACAGTTGAAGGACTTTAAGAGACATGAGATTAAAAAAAGATGGAGGAATGGGGCCTTCTAAATTATATATTACTTCTTAAATCAAGAGTCTCTAGCATGGAAGAGAAGATATTTGAAAAGTCATCAAGCTGCCCACGAAAATGGTTGTTAGAGAGATAAATACTTTGTATCAATGGAAGTGCAAAAATAGAAGAAGGAATGTTTCCATCAAGTTGTCCTAAAAATCAATTTGGATCGGCATTCTTAGACCTTCCAAGTGAACATAAGTGATTAAACTTGTGAAATAATTGTGTGAGGTTCCTATACATATTCCTAGCATTGCTCTGTTCTTTTCCCTCGGCTGACACACTCACCCCATACATATAGCATTGTCTAATCATGGTGAAGTTTTTTACAAGCATCTGTAGATCTAAGCTTTCAAGTTTCAGCGGTTGATTATATAAAAAGGAAAGAGAAGTATTAGTTTGCATTATTGAGGCTATGAAGCTGATGAATGAAATTGAGGTATGTGTATTTGTTTTCTTGTTTGTTCTAGTATATCATTACATTTGTTTTCTCTATCACTATGTTGTTTACTTTATGTTTTCCCACAATATTGATACAAAAATCTAGCAGTTAACAAATCTAAAGGCACAAACCTAGTTGAGCTTCTCAAATCTGCTTATGTTTTACCTCCATTCATAGTTTACTCACTAATCATTTGGAAAAAAAATCCTAATTTAATGCCACTAAATTTATTTACATCATTTAAAACTCAACGCTGACACTCCAGACAAGAAACAAACCATGAATTCACACCTTCTTAACTCCAATCACCCAAATGACCTATTTCTAAGCATGCAGTGTTCTTATTTCTCTATTTCACAAAGAGGAATCATGGGAGAAAAACAAATCATACAAGCCTCAACGAAATTTCAGATTTGAAGTGGAAGATTAATTCAACGAATTTTCAAACCCTAAAAATCTAACGAAATACTTGTTTTGATTAATCGAATCAAAGGCTCGAACAAATTTCAGATTTGGAGTGGAAGATTGAAACCTTGGACATCAGCCAACACCGTGCATAGATTGAACGACGCCATGAGCTCTTAAACGAAAATTATTGACATGAGTGAGTGGAATATTAAAGATGGAAAAGCAAAGAGAAGAGTAAATTACCGATTAGGAGCAAGCAATAGATGTAACTACTCGAACGATGGTGAGAGGAAGAACCACAACGAACAACAGTGAGAGGGAGATGATCGAACGATGGTGAAAGATAGAACCCACAGTGAACAATAATGAGATGCAGATAAACGAAAGCAAATTCTACATTTTCTTCACCAGATCAGTATACGAAGGTGATGCTACGAAAAGAAGATGAACAAATTCAATCAGCAAGGAAAAACTTAAATGAAGTATTCTCGCATAACACCTATAATGCACGAATACGATACGTGTATCGGATACGTCGATACGTTTATTTTGAAAATAATAGGATATGATACGTGATAAATACGCGATATATGAATATTGAAAAATGTACAATAATTCTTAAAAGCACCATAAATATATGATTGTTATTGTGTGAATCCAAATTAAAACTATATGTACTAAATTTGTCAACATAAAAAAATAAAAATTATTGTCATTGTAATGATACTACTATAAGAAAACTTTCAAATAATGACCAATTTTAGTAACAAAAAATATGTTAGAGACCAATTTTCTAATTAGAGACCAATTATTTTAATAGTCAAAATCTTGATAGCTAATGTTAGGGACCAACTTAGAAACCAATTCATAATAAAAGCTATTTTAATTATCAATTTAGACACCAATTATATTTTTTTTGAACTATTTTAGTTGTAAATAATTTTTAGTTTTAAAATTGGTACTTAAATTGCTCACCATATAATGATTAATTATTTTTGGTCACTAAAATTTGTCATTATTCAAAGATTTTATTTTATTGTACTATGGCTTTATAAATTAGATATTTCATTACTTCACTAAGTATCGATGAAGTATCCTAAAGTATCGGACACGGACACGTGCTGGACACGGACACGTGACCCAAGTTGAAGTATCGGTGCATCATAGGTTATTATATATCGGAGTGCAAAACAAATAAATAAACACCCTAAACAAATCAATAATAAAACAAGATTAAATAATGTTTTTGGGTCCTAAACTTTCAATAAAAATCAAAATTAGTCTCTCTTTTGAAACTTTGATCCGATTTAGTCCTTTAGCTAGTGTGTGAATTTAGTTCTTTTATCCAAATTTTGTTAAGTTTATTTGACATTTTAAATGTGTTTTATGATAACATTTGAGTTATTTACGTTGTTTGACATGTTTCCGCTCCAATGTTAATTGAGAAACGTGTTTGAAACGTCAAATAAGTTTAACAAAATTTGATTAAAAGAACTAAATTCATACATTCCTTAAGTTGAGAAACTAAATTGGACCAAAATTTTGAGGAGTTATTAATTTCAATTTTCATAAAAAATTAAGTGACTAAAAATATATTTAACCCAAAAAAAAAACATGTAATGCAAAGTCTAGGCTATTTCTTCCCACACTCCCATTTTTTCTTCCTGCACCCCTAACTTTTAAAATTATGTTTTTGCCAATATAAAATGTTACATAAAGAAGAATTAAAATATATTCTTATCCTTCCTCCCACACTGCCTTCTTCCCTCATTTTTCACTGCACTTCATCTTTTTCTTCACCTCTAGTTTTTCCTCTTCATTCTTTCTAGCGTGTAGAAGAAACCCATAAACCAAGATCCAAGATCTAAGCCTTTGTTCAACTTGAGAGGAGTTATGACTTTCCTTTATGGCTTTTGTAGTCCCCTGGTAGGGGTGGGTGCTTCGTATTTGGGATTTTAATTCAATTCCGGATTTGGTAATCTGAAATGCACTGCTAGATTGTATACCAGGTCGATAAATCCGAAAGTTTTAAGTTGAAAAATTCTAGAATGTTCCAATTTAGAATGTGGTATCGGATTGATCAATATTGTATGCATATGCAAATTCTGGATTGGCTATAGGGGTGGACAAAATATCTAATTTTCTTGATTCAATCTATTTTTGCTCCAATCCAATCCATTTAAAATCCATTTAATGGATCTGGATTTCAATCTAATCTACATTTTATATATTTTATAGATTGGATATCCATTTTATAAATCAAGATTTTTAAATATGGATAATCCAAAAAATCCAATCCAAATTTTCAATTTAAATTTTTAGTTGGGTCTAAAGGTTGAGATGGACTATGCTAAATTCAAACTAGGACGGGCCTTGCTCGACGACCTATACAGATCGGGCAGGCCCGACGACCATAAAATGTTGGGCGGGCCTAAAGATATGAACGGGCTAGGCGAGCCCGACAAACCGAACGAGTTGATCGGGACCAACGATCCGAAATGAGTGAGCCCGATGAACCGAACGGGGCAGGTGGGTCCGAAGATCCGAACGGGCCAAGCGGGCTCGAAGACCCAAATGACTCAAGCGAGCTCGTAGAACCGAACGGGTCAGGTAGGCCCGAAGACCCGAACGACCCAGACGGGCCTGATGACCCGGACGGGCCCGACGACCCGGACGGGCCAGGCGACCCAAACGGGCCCGAAGACCCGGATGGGGTGGACGACCTGGACGAGCCCGGCGACCCGGACGGGCATGACGACCCGAACGGGCCGGACGAGTCTAACGACCTACACGGGCCTTACGACCCAGATGGGCACGACGACATGAACGGGCCGAACGACCCATGGGTCGGACGATCCGAACGGACCTGACGACCCAGACGGGCCTGACGACCTACACGGGCCTTACGACCCAGATGGCACGACGACACGAACATGCTCGTCTACCCGAACGTGCCCTACGACTCAGATCCGCTCGACGTCTTGGACGGGCCCTACGACCTGGACGGGCCCGACAACCCAAACGGGCTTGACGACCCGGATATGATCGACGACCTGGATGGGCCCGACAACTCAGACGAGCCTGACGACGTTGACGTACCCGACAACCCAGACGAGCCCCACGACTCAAACGTGTCTGACTACCCGATTAGGCTCGACTGTTTGGACGGGTCCGTTTGGGTCGTCGGGCCCATTCGGGTCGTCCGGCCTGTTCACGTTGTCGAGCTTGTTCGTGTTGTCGGGCTCGTCCGGGTTGTTCGGCCCGTCCGGGTCGTCGAGCCCGTTCGGGTTGTCGGACCCCTCTGGGTTGTTAGGCTCGTCCGGGTCGTCGGTCTCATCCGGGTCATCCGGGCCTTAATGACACAAGTTTTAAAAAAATCAATTTAAATTTATTTTATAAAAAATGGATTCTGGATTTTGAACTTGATCTAAATATTTGGATTGGATTTAAATCTTTATCCAAATATTTGGATTTGGATTTTAAAAAGATCCAAACTACTTTTGCTAAAGAAATGAATTTGGATCAAAAATCTAATCTAATTATTTGGATATAAAATGGATGTGGATTGGATCATTAAAAATCCAATCCATGTCCACCCCTAATTGGCTATTCGAGAATATATTCTCAAATTTGATACTGCATTTCGGATTGTCCACTCCGGTACTCAATTTTTGATTACCTGATTAGCTAATCTGAAATCACAAGTGCATACCAGATTGATCAATTCAAGATAATTTCAAGATTGATCAAATAATTTCCATGTCTGGTATTACATATTGGATTGGCCAATCCAGAAAGCACAATTAGAATATAGACTTTGATTATTCAACGCCAATGTTTATACGTTGTCAATAATTTCAAAAAATGTCACCGTTTTTTGAAAGGTTCTGTTTCTCTTAAAATCATATTAGACAATTAAATATTTTTTTTCACCAGTGATACATCTTGATTTTAGATTTTTAAATTAAAAAAAATATCCAATTTAAGTGAATTGAAGTTAAAATCCGAAAATATGAATTTAGATTTAGAAAAATATATTTAAATGGACATAAAATAATATGATTTGAATTTATAAATCTAATCTTTTGTCCATCCTAACTTTATATATATATATATATAAAACAAAAATAACACTGTAAAATTTGGATAGCATGCTATTGTAGATTTACTTCAGAGAATATCACTAGCCAAAATACTACCTTTCACTAGACAGGCAAAACATTGTCTTGAAGATAAGAAAAGAATATCTTGAAAACAACGTTTTCAGCATTATGAAAAGTCAGTTTTCTTTGTAATAAAGTTAAATAACTTAACATGAGATATAGAAAAGCTGGCGACATCAAGAAATAGAATGAACAATATAGAGTAGACAATATATTGGATGGTAACCCCACATTTAAAATTAATAATTAACTTGGATTAATATTGGGGCCCCACAAATTTAATTGAGGAGTAGGTAAATTAAAGACCCCACATTTTAACTAGTGTTGACGAGTGGGTAAACTAAGTTCTATATAAGTGGAATATGGTCTCGCATTATTCTCACCATCTTTTTCATCTTCTTCTTTCCATTTCTTTCTTAATCTCACCATGACACTTTCTGGCAAAATCATCACTGAAATTGGGGTTCATGCAACTGCTGAAAAGTGGTTCAACCTCTTCGCAACGCAACTCCATCATGTTCAAAACCTAACTGATACAATTCATGGAAGCAGGCTGCACCATGGTAAAGATTGGCATCACAATGACTCCATCAAGCACTGGACTTATGTCATAGGTACAAAAACTTCTAATAACTCTACACATCATTCTCTCCCTCACTTTTAATACACTTCTATATTATAACTAATTCCCTCAGATTTTTACTTACATCTGTAAATATATAATTTTTATCAGTAAATAAATATAAATAAATAAACAATTGGATTATTCTAATCCATATATAAAATCTATAAAAAAAATTCTATTAACACAAAACTTGTAAAATTCAAACAATGAAGGAACTTAGAAATGGACAAAAAAATACTTTAAAAAATATCATTAATTGAGCATGGAAATCCTCAAAAACATCTTCTTCTTTTTTATTAACAAAAATAAATATATTAATAGGAGCAATAGGATTGTCTCACCCAAATACAAAAAATAAAGAAATAAGAAAAAAAAATATCAAGAACAACTCTAAACCTTACAACTTTCTCTTCTATAATTGTTCTTCACCAAGTTACAAGAACATAGACTCGATGAATCACTCTTGATTAACTCTACTAGAATGATCTTTATCTCTTAAGCTTTAAAAGGTTAATTGTTGCCCGTGTAAACCTTACACCCTAAATCCTACATTATAAGGTAAGAAATATTTGTGCATGATGTATCATATATTATTTTAGAATATGAGTTTAAACTTATTTGGATTCTATCAAATTGGCTTATGTGAGTGTTGTATTTGCATACTAATGTATACAACTTTTTGTTTGATATAAATAGTTGGTTAAATACAACAAATATTAATATATTATTTTAGTATAATAAGAAGAAAAAAATAACAATTTTAGTACAACATATTTAATTTTGTTAGTTTTGTGTGAACTTTGTTAATAGTTAAGGTAATCGAGTATGTGTTTGATCCTTAATTATCATGTGTGCTTATTTAAGAAATAACTAATGTTAATATGAAACTAACGTGAGAGGACCTACTAAGGATATTAAATTTACACAAAAAAACAAAGGTTAAAAGACTAATTTCTTAAATAATTTTTCCTTTCATAGATGTACTCGATCATTAACAAGTTAAAACAACATTGCCGAAAATGTAACAACTTGTGAGATTGATTGAATGTATTGAAAGATCTCTAAATCTTATTATGAATACTAATGTTTTAAAAGAAATATAAAACAAAAGACTAAAATGAGTGTTTTTGAATAAGTTGTTGCTTCTATTGTATACTTCCCTCGTAGAAATAGGTAGTATTTATACATAGAAGAGAGTAAAATACGATTAAATTGTAATAAACTTGATTAAATAAAATATTAATTTGTAATAAAGTTAAAAATTGGCAATCCATAAACAACATTTACCCATATAATAAATAGTCCATAAAAACATTAATAACAATAGCATAATTTTTTCTTTTTTATTTTAAAATTATATTAATTGTTTCTAACAATCTTCATATAATTTAAATAAAATAAAATATAGAATATTTTAAAACAAAATATTGTATTTCAGCATAATCAACATTAATTTCAGGTTTGATCCTTACACTTATAAACTTCTACCTTTCGACCTCAAAAAATTCAGAAACTTAACTAGGTTTTAATAAGCAACACATACAATATCGGTGTTCATATTATGTATACCCTTCAATAATCTCACACCTCCACCCAAAGTAAAAACATAACCGGTAGTTGATTTTTGTGTCACTAAAATCAAAATCCAATTTGCATTAGTATACCCTTCAATAATCTCAACAAATTTCACATATTCAATTTCATGACTAGAAGAATCACAAATAATATTATCACTAGAAGGCAAAACAATATTAGATGTATAAGAAACAATTAGTCAATATATCTCTAGATTTCGTAATAGTATTGTAAAAAATTTCAATCACTAATGTTTCTTTTCTTATTAAGAGGTATATTAACCTTTGTAAGAGACTCTCACACTTTGAAATATTTTAAATGTTGTTCTCTTTTTCTTCTATAACTTATAAGGAGTTTTTTGACAACTTTTATAGGAAATTCTTTTGAGAATTTGACAACTAGAATATAAAGTTTTACCTCATATAATTTTAGTCAAAACTGAACTTATATTATAACATTTACCATATCAAACAATTTTTTTTTCTCTTTCAATTACCCATTTCAATTCAAGTAAATTATATTTGTTTTTCATGTGTGTATAGAAAAAGACTTTATTGTTTTCTTTGATTAAACACATATTTCACGTGTATGCTTTAAATCAATAGAAGATTTAGCAATACGAATAAGAGATATAATTTATCTAATAAAATTTGAATTTATGTGACCTAATCTAGAATCCGACAATTTAATTTGTTGTTACCGGTAGGAAAGTTTTTACACATAATTTTTTTAGACTTGGTAGTGACTTAATTATATCCATGGCAAACATAGTATTATTATCTCCACCTTTTTCAATAAAAAGGAGTAATGAAAATAAATTTAATATAACTATTCTCTCTAAAAATGTTAGAAAAAAAATAAAATAAAAAAACAAGACACAAATAAGGATAAAAAGACATTGATCAAATCAAACAATTCTTATAAAAAAAAATAAGAATATAAGATAAAATTTATAAATAAAGAATTAGAAATAGCCTAGGTTGAAACACGCAAAGCACTACCTTTATAGAGAAAACACTTCTAGTGCACAAGACAAAATACGTTTCTCTGTCAAAATACAATAACTCGTCAGATCAACCGAGTGTAGTGAATGATCTCTGAACCTTATAAACACAAATGTTTTAAAAGACAATACTAAAAATAGTTTTATATTAGCTATTGTTTTTGTTGTGTATTTGCCTCATGAAATGGATTGTATTTATAGTTGAAAGGAAGTAAAATAGAACTAAATTGTGATAAACCTGATAAAATAAAAGAGTAATTTGTAATAAGATTAAAAATTGTTAATCCATAAATATTATTTATCCATAAAATTTGTAGTCCTTAAAAACATTAGTAATTTATTTATTTTTAAATTATATTAAATGTTTGTAACAAGAATAAAGTGAAATTGTGAGTTTTTTAAAGACATGAACCAAAGCTAAAATATTTATAATTGAAAAAAATGTTATGTATAAATGATTATTATACAATGATTCTTTATACTGGTATTAATTGTTTGTGAAAGAACAGATGGTAAGGTTACAACATGTCATGAGAGTATTGAATCCGTTGATGAAGAGAAGAAAACAATCACCTACAAGATATTCGGTGAAGACATCGAGCACAGGTTTAAGGGTTTCAAGGCCATATTTGAAGCCATTGATAAGGAGAATGGTGGTGCTATCGTAAAATGGACCATTGAATATGAAAGGCTTGGTGAAGAAGTTGATCCTCCTTATGGCTACCTCGAGTACCTGCACAAATCTACAAGAGACATCGATGGTCATCTTCTGAAGGCATAGCCGCAAGAAGGAAAGTAAGAGAATGAATAATGGAGTTACTTGCCCTTAAAATAATGGTTGTGTTGTAATGATGTTGGAGGAGAAGTGTTCTTATCATATAGGTCTTTTGTATGAAGAGAATAAATTTGGATATGCATGTTAATTAGTGTTTGTGGATTGTTCTCTCATCTTTTCTTCTAAATCCATCAAATCAATCTTATATCTTTAGATTGTTGGGAACGAGATGTACAAAAAATCTGTATCGTTAGACAATCAACAGATAAAGCCTGCAACGGATAAAAAATGAATATTATAAATGGATACTCACGGATAGGGATGGCAACAGGTCGGGTCGGGCACGGATAGTGCCTACCCGCAACCCGACCCGCAAAAAAAAAAATCCACTTGTTAACCGCCTGTTTACCTATCGGATATCCGTTTAAAAAATACCCGTGGATATTTTTAAAACCCGCCGGTACTCGTGGATACCCGATACCCACAAATATTTTAAAATATATGTATTTTATAAATTTTTTAATATAAAATTATAAAAATAAAATATAAATTAAATTATAATTATAATTATAATTAAATTTGATATAATAAAATATATTGTTAATTTTAATTTTAATTAAATTTAACTTAATAAAATATAAATTAAATTTTATTTTTATTTTTTTGCGGGTAACGGGTACCCGCAGGTACGAATAGTATGATACCCGTACCCGACCCGTTTATAAGCGGGTATTAAAATATCCGCTACCCGCTACCCGCAGGTAATAAATACCTGCGGGTAGTAACTATCCGTCGCAGATTATATCCGCGGATATCCACGGACGCGGGTATTTTTGCCATCCCTACCCACGGATAACAGGTACACGTATTTTTTATACCTGCATTCGCATGTTAACGGGACAGGTACGAGTATAATAATATTCATACTCATGAATACCCGTATATGCTATAATACAATTTAAATTAAGAAAACATGATTAAAATATTAAAATATTGATTTTGAATAAATTATTTTTTATCAATTGATTTGAAGAAAATCTCCATCTCGTAAAACTGTCATTTAAAACTATTTAAATAGATTATTTTAAATGTATTCGTCAAATTTTGGTCAATTTGGTTCTTTTCACTAATGGTGTTTAAATATTTAACATTTTTTAACAGTAAATGCCACGTGTCATCTTTTTTTTTTTTTAATTTTAAAAAATAATTTTTTTAAATATTTTTAATTTAAAAAAAATTGTCCACATGTCAAGTCACAATTGTGCCACATGTCAATGCTAGGGCCACATGTTAGTTTGTAGTAATATTATTATTTTTGTTCAATTTAGTCCGTATATTCGTTATTTTTGTTCAATTTAGTCCCAAATTTTGTTAAAATAAATCAATTTTGTCCCTTTCAAATTGACACCAAATTTAATATCTTTTATACAAATTATGTTGATATTTTTTCTAAAATTGACATTTGAATTTATTATTTTTTAAATTCAATTATAAATTATTAAATTTAATTATAAATTTAATAAAATTTTTATATTTAATTGCTAAATAGAATATAATTATTTATAGTATTATAAGAATATAATTATTAAATGTTTTTTTCTAATATTTATATTCTAAAATAATTTTGAAATTGATATTTAAAAATATTAAATATTCAAAATATTTTTGAAAAGTAAACTAACATTTGTAAAATGCAATAAATATTTTAGATTTTATTATCTAAAATGCAATAAAAATATTAAATATTTTATATTTAAATGTCAATTTTACAAATGTTAATATATATTTTTAAAATTTTAATAATATTTAAGTAATTATATTCTATTTAACAATTGAATCTAAGAATTATATTCAATTTATGATTAAATATAATAATTTATAATTGAATTTCAAAAACAACTAATAATAATGTCAATTTTAAAATTAAATTATTCCATTTTAATAAAATTTAGGATTATATTAAAAGAAATAACGAATATAAAGATTGAATTGAACAAAAGTAACGAATATTGAGATTAAATTGAACAAAAATAATAATACAATCACAAAATGACATGTGGCACTAGTATTGACACATGTCACAATTGTGACTTGATACATGAACAATTTCTTTTGAAATTAATTTTTGTTTAAATAATTTTAAAAAATTAAAAAAACCAGAAACTGACATGTGACATGTACTTTTAAAAATGTTAACTATTTAAATACTGTTAGTAAAAATGATAAAATTGAACAAAATTTGATAAAATGAAAACTTAATACAAAATGAAATTGAAGATATATATTTAAGTCATATATATATATATAAATGAATGTTATGTTTCGTTAAATATATACCAACTTCTATGTAGATATTAAATGAGTAACTTAGAAAAAAATTATACCTAAATATTTATTCTTTGTCTCGTTATTATAATTAGGTTTGCATTGTCAAATCTTCGCCAACACGTACAAACGCATTAACGAGGTGGTGATGTGATGAATTTAATGTGTGCACCACTTCCAATAGAAACAAGAATATAATGGTTAAGTGGAATAAAGCACCTGATCCATGTCAATCACTTACTACAATACAAAATATATTTTAAATTAGTTTAAAATATTAGTGTTTTCAAATTGTTACATTATTAGGATCACGCAAAAAGTAATTTTTTTAAAAGTTAAAAAATATAAAATAATTTTTAAATGATTTAGTTATTGGCAAAATCGATTTAACTATTTTTAATATTTTTTAATAAATAAATATTCATGTTACTTGATTAACATCAATGTACTTGACACCAGTAAAGATCGTTTAATATTATGCAGTTGACTTAATTAATTTTATGTGAATATTAACTATTTTTAACCTTTTTGCTAAATAAAACTAGTTATGTTAGTTTTATGTTCGCTACTAACTAAAATAAATATTTGACAGTAAATCTACTCATTTATTCTGCAGTTTCTTTTTCTTATTTGAGTATTTAGACTATAGCATATGATTAAGAAATAAATGTAAATATTTCTATTTCAGTCCGATGTAGTGTCCATGCATATTTTTATTGTCAATCATTTAGAAATATAATTGTACTTTATGGCCCATCGGTCCATCGACATTGTGTGGTCCACCAGTCCATCGAACAAGACTGAGAGGGCTTGTATACTAAACAGACCCTCGGTCGGTCGGTCACACGGATGAAACACATTTGATTGTTGGTTACCCATGAAAGGGACCATCGGTCGATCGGCCACACGGATGAAACACATTTCACTGTTTAAGGTGACTTGCCCATAAAAGTGACCATTGGTCGATCGGCCATACGGATGAACATTTCACTGTTTAAGGTTACTTGCCCATAAAAGCGACCATCGGTAGATCGGTCACATGGATTAAATACGTTTCATTGCTTAAAGCTACTAACTCATAAAAGATAATCCGTCTGGCCAAGCGACCATCGGTCGATCGGCCAAACGGAAAACCTGGAAGAGTCAGCCGGATTAATTAAAATTAAACAAGTCAGTAATCACAATTAAGGGATCATTGGGCTGTGATTAAGGAGCCCTAATCATAGGCCCATACCAGAAACTATAAATAGGGCCCAAAGGTAGGTTGGTGAGGATCTTAATTCCGCATTTATTACAGCAGTTACGCTTATCGACCGATCGATCCCTAAACTGACTTAAGCATCAGAGCCTTTTAGACAGGTACACCGATCGTCTGTTCAACCGATCGGACAAAGAAGAAGATCGTGTGGAGTGGAAGATTCAGCAGATTGCTTAGAGAGGAAGTATCGAGGAGAAAAGAGTAGAATTCAAGTGGTATTAGTAGGTGTTTGGTCCCTACACCCGAAACAATGACCTTTAAAATAAGTATTTTATAAGTGGAACTCTATCTATAATATATACATTTCAATAAATTTTAAATAAGTATTTTAAATATTTAATAGCATTTATTAAAATTTAACAGAATTTGTTAAAGTTTGAAATGTAAATTTTTTTTATGTAGTTTCCATTTTCTAATCAATTTAAGGAACTACTCTGTCATAGATGAAGAACGTTTAGGAATTATGACTCTCACAATTATATTATTAGATGAATTCAAGAACTTACCTGGATCCATTACAAAGTTCACTTAATCAATATGTTTTCCCTTCTCTTACCTCTCTTTAATGGCTTCTTGATGATATTGAATTATCAAGTAGAAAGTCTTCTCCAGTCAAAGTCACTTTTCTTTACGTTCTCTTTGAAACGTAAAAACTCTACCACTTTTCAGAAAGCAAGTGTCATACTTTTCTTCTAGTATTTTAAATTTTTAATAAAATACTATAATACCCCTATGAAGTGAGAAGTGAGGAAATTAATTTAATAAGTCCAAAATAATCCCCCATAACTTTAATAACTTATATTCTAATAATCATCACATTAGAATCTTTACATTAAAGTTATTCTTTAAATTACATGAACCAAATATTAAATTAATATATAATTTAACATTCTCCCACTTGGTACATGTGATGACTTGAAGATCCAATATTAAACTTTAAGTGCAATCCATTCATTGAAATTATCAAGTAAACTTTCTTTAATAATTGAATTGGATGATGGATCATGGCGGTTGCAAGCTATTCAACAACATGGTTCCTTCCATGTATCACAAATCATCTAACTCAATTTCACTTTAATTATACCATAATATGTATCTTTATTTTCTTTTCAAAGATGCATCCTGTCATTCCACATAAACAAAACAATAATGTATACTTTTAATTGTGAATGACAAATAAATGAACAAAAACATAACTATAATTGAATTCACAAGTGTCAAACAAAGAGAGCATTATTGAAATAATGTATATATACCAGATTACATTCATAAAAAGGACTTGCCCATAACACCCATCCTTTCAACATGACCAATAAATGTTTTGGGTGATAAGCCTTTAGTTAATGGATCCGCTATCATTAAATCTGTACCAATATGCTCAATTAACACTCTACGTTTCTGCACTTCTTCTTTGATCGATAAGTACTTCAAATCCATATGTTTTGCACCATTCGAGTACTTATCATTCTTAGAGAAGAAAACAACTGCAAAATTGTCACAATAAATCCTTAATGGTCTAGCAATATTGTCAACAATACCAAGCCTTGAGATAAAATTCCGCAACCACAAAGCATGAACAGTAGCCTCAAAGCATGTTACAAATTCAGCCTCCATGGTGGAAGTAGCAATAACTGATTGTTTTGCACTTTTCCAAGAAATTGCTCCTCCAGCCAATAGAGAAACATATCCAAATGTGGATTTTCTTGAATCCATACATCCTGTATAGTCTGATCCGAGTAACCAATCACTTCAAGATGATCTGACTTCCTATAGGTGAGAGTATATAGTTCTTGGTGCCTTGTAAGTACCTAAGAACTTTCTTTGCAGCTTTCCAGTGGTCCATACCAGGATTACTTTGATATAGGCCTAACATACCAACAACAAAAATGATATTCGATCGAGTACAAGTTTGAGCATATATCAAACTCCCAACCATTGATGCATAACGAATTGACTCCATGGCCTTTCATTCTAAATCATTCTTAGGATATTGCATTTGACTAAACTTATCCCCTTTCTGAATTGGAATTATTCCAGCAAAGCATTTATCCATTATGAATCTATCTAATACCTTGTTAATATATGATTTTTGAGACAATCCCAAAAATCCTTGTGATCTATCACAGAATATTTCTATTCCTATCACATAGGATGCCTCACCCATATCTTTCATTTCAAAGTTATTAGAGAGAAATTTCTTTTCATCATGTAACATGGCAACATTATTAGTAGCAAGTAGAATATCATCAACATATAGGACTAAAATTACAAACATGCTCCCATTAACCTTCATGTAGATACACCGATCAATGGTGTTTTCTACAAAACCATATGACGTGATGGTATCATTAAACTTGATATACCATTGTCTAGAAGCTTGTTTTAGTCCATATATTGACTTCTTTAATTTACACACCATATTTTCCTTTCCTGTGGAAACAAAACCTTCAGGTTGATCCATATATATTTCTTCCTCTAAGTCACCATTTAGAAAGGCGGTCTTTACATCCATCTGGTGAAGCTCTAAATCATAATGAGCCACCAAAGCCAAAATAATTCTCAAAGAGTCCTTTTTAGAAACAGGAGAGAAGGTCTCTTTGTAATCAATGCCATCCTTTTGAGTAAAACCTTTGGCAACAAGTCTGGCCTTATATCTTTCAATATTGCCTTTTGAGTCACGTTTGGTCTTAAAGACCCATTTACAACCCACTTGTTTATAACTTTCAGGCAATTCTACTAGATCCCAAACTTGATTGTCATCCATTGACTTTAACTCTTCTTTCATTGCATTGAACCACTTTTCAGAATTATCATTTTCCATGGCTTGTTTAACTGAGATTGGATCCTCATCAATGCTTAAGTCACATTCATGTTCAATAGAGTAAACCACATAGTCATCTGAAATAGCTGGTCTCTTTTGCCTTACAGACCTTCTTAATATTTCTTCTTGTGGTTCCTCTACCATTTCCTCATTAATGACTTGTACATTGTCACTTGGTTCATTATCTATATGTTCATTTTGTGGTATTGGAACATCAACTTGTTGTCTCTGCATGTTGTGTGACTGTGATACAACAAGAGGGATAACAACTTGAGAAGAGACATGTGTAGAAACATTACTGTTAGTCTCTTGAATGTCCACTATACGTGATTTATCACTCCCACTGAACTGGCCATTCTCAATGAACCTAGCATTACCAGACTCAACTATTCTTGTACTATGGTTAGGACAATAGAACCTATATCCTTTTGACTTTTCAGGATAGCCGATGAAGTAACCACTAATGGTTCTTGCATCAAGCTTCTTTTCATGTGGATTATATATCCTTACTTCTGCCGGACATCCCCAAACATGAAGATGTCTTAAACTAGGTTTCCTTCCAGTCCATAGTTCAAAAGGAGTCTTAGGAACTGCTTTACTAGGAACCCTGTTAAGAAGATAGACAACAGTCTTTAATGAATACATCCACAAAGATTTAGGAACATTGTTATGACTCAACATACTCCTAACCATATCCATGAGAGTACGATTTCGCCTTTCTGCTACACCATTTTGTTGTGGTGTACCAGGCATTGTGTATTGTGCACAAATACCCTGACTTTCGAGAAACTTTGCAAATGGACCTGGGCATTGTCCACTTTCAGTGGATTTTCCATAAAATTCACCACCTCTATCAGATCTCACAACCTTTACTTTTCTATCTAATTGCCTTTCTACCTCATCAATAAACACCTTTAGGATGTCCACTGATTGAGACTTTTCATGCAAAAGATATAAATAACAATAACGTGAAAAATCATCTATAAAGGTGATAAAATACTTTTCACCACTCCAAGATGGAATGTCAAATGGACCACAAATATCTGTGTGTATTAATTCAAGAAGTTCATTACTTCTTGTGGCAGAATTCTTTGATATGTGTTTAGTTTGTTTACCTTTAATACAATCAACACATACATCCCAGTCACCAAAATCCAATTGAGGTAAGATTTCATTTTTCACCAACCTCATAATCCTTTCTTTGGATATATGACCCAATCTTTGATGCCATAAGAAAGCAGAATTTTCATTATGTACATTGCACTGACTACTAGAAACATGTTCAACATTAAACAGGGAATTAGTAAAATTAAAATTAAGATTCAAACGATATAATCCATCACATAAAGTACCAGAACCATAATAGTACGTATGTCTATACAAATGAAAAACACCATTTTCAATCTTAAAATTAAAACCTAAACAATCCAACTTTGCAACAGAAATCAAGTTTCTAGCACAACCAGGAACATAGAGACACTTTTCAAGATCTAGACAATAACCAGTGTCTAGAATCAATCTGTAAGTCCCTATTCCTTCTATTCGTGCCTTCATTCTGTTTCCCATGTATAAATACTTTTCAGTTCCTTTTATGGGCTGGATTGAAAGAAATCCCTGCATAATATTAGAAACATGAGCGGTAGCTCCAGAATCTAACCACCAAGTATTATTAGGCACTTCAACAATATTGGTTTCAAAATTTACAGAAACATAAAATGTACCTTTCTTTTCAAACCAGGATTTCCTTTTCGGACAATCTTTCTTGAAGTGACCCATCTTCTTGCAAAAGAAGCATTTAAGGTCCTTCTTGATTCTACCCTCATTAACTTTCATTGGGGCTTTGTCCTTCTTGTTCTTCTTTCCTGGATTAGCTTTGCTGGAGGTAGAACCATCATGAGTCATGAGATGAATTGAATGATCCTTCAGTTTCTTAAGCCTTCCTTCCTCTTGAACTAACATGGCCTTTATTTCTTGAAAGTTCCATTTATCTTTAATAGTGTTATAATTCACTTGGAACTGGCCAAACTCAGGAGGAAGAGAGTTCATAATAAACTGTACCAGAAAGGATTCATTCACCTCCATTCCCATTGACTTCAACTTTGCAGCTATGTTTGCCATCCCTGTTACATGATCATGAATGGGCTGTGACCAATCAAACTTTTTTGTTGTCAACTCACTCATGAGAGTTCCCACAATGGACTTATCAGTAATGTCCGACTGTGAATACTCCTTGATCATCCTTATAAATTCCTTTGCATTTTCGGTCTTGGGCATAGATGGCTTCACATTCTCTGCCATGGTCATGCGCATCAAGTTCAAAGACAGCCGATTAGACCTTTGCCAAGCCTCATAAAGAGTCTTTTCATCTGCTGTACTGGTCTCATTAATGGCTGGGGGCATCTCATCCATAACTATGGCCAAATCTAAATCGAACACACCCAATTGAAACTGGATTTGTTCGTACCAATCAGCATAGTTCAAGCCATTGAACTTGATCACACCACTGCCCAGACCACACATATTCATGGAAGCTGTAGAAAAAGAAATATATATAAACTCACACACATTAATGCTTTGATAAATTTAATGGATTCAGACAAATAACTACACTAGTCATGCATTTAAGTTCACCTTTGGGTGACGCTTAAACTGATAAATACCATACGAGTCATTCATTTAAGTTCATCTTTGGGTGATGCTTAAACTGACATATATCATACAATTAAGATGATAAAAATAAAAAATAAAAATAAAATAGATGTACTTTAATATACAATCAATCATACTCAAGTCTACATGTATGCTATCTTTGGATATGCAAACATATTTACTAAGTATATCAAATGTATGTCTCACTTTAATATCATTATAAGCAATGGTTCACCTTTGGATAATCCATATATGCCTTATAACAATAACTTTCAATAAACCCATAAACCAATTAATATATCCATAATTTGGTATCCTTTATTTCATGGATGATTACCATAATTCAACTTTACTTTAGAATTAATTAAAATGTAAAATTTGATCCCTTTGGTGATTACAAATTTACCATACAATTAATTCCTAAATTTGAGCTTTTAAACCACTACATTGCACAATGTCCATTCTCCTAAATAGTGATGAGCAATTTAGAAAACAACGGAATAACAAAACTTTAAATTTCTATTATAATTGCAAATCACCCGAAATTCAACTTAATTGAATTTTCTTTATCGAAGTGAAATTAGCAATAGCAAATAAACCATAAAGCAAACCATTATGCCATACATGTAAGTCAATGCACTTTTAAAGAATTTGTAACAGTAAAAGCTTTCAAATTCATGTTGCATAATTTAAAAGGTTTTCAATTCAATGCTTCTTTAAATCTCGCTGCATGCGTACACATTTCAAATTAAAACCATTTCTAACAGTCAAAACTATAATTCACATTTCAAATTAAAATCATTCCTAAACCTGGCTTTGATAACAATGTAAAAACTTTTATGTAATTTCCATTTTCTAATCAATTTAAGAAACTACTCTATCATAGAGGAGGAACGTTTAGGAATTATGATTCTCACAATTATATTATTAGAAGAGTTCAAGAACTTACCCGGATCCATTGCAAAGTTCACTTAATTAATATGTTTTTCCTTCTTACTTCTCTAGAATGGCTTCTTGATGATATAGAATTACCAAGTAGAAAGTCTTCTACAGTCAAAGTCACTTTTCTTTACGCTCTCTTTGAAACATAAAAACTCTACCACTTCTCAGAAAGCAACCATCATACTTTTCTTTTAGTATTTTAAAATTTTAATAAAATACTATAATACCCCTATGAAGTGAGAAGTGAGGTAATTAATTTAATAAGTCTAAAATAATTCCCATAATTTTAATAACTTATATTCTAATAATGATCACATTAGAATCTTTACATTAAAGTTATTCTTTAAATTATGAACCAAATATTAAATTAATATATAATTTAACACGAAACACTACTAAAAATATTCATATTACATGGGAATTCTCTTGCAAATTTGTTAAAAAATTTTGCAAGAAAAAACTTTTTCCTACTATTTTTTTCTAAGAATTTTAATTGGTAGGTAATTCCATCATAGGTAATTATTTCTACAAAATTATAAAATTTGTAAATATTTTTTATGAAATTTGTTATGAAAAGTGTTTTATACAAAATATTTTACAAAAAAATTGGCAGCACTTTCCTGCAATTTTTTTTATAATAAAATTTATAAGTATTTCTTATAAAATAAATTTCAAAACAAAATTGACAGGAAATATGAGTTTTTTTAGTAGTGAAATATATTTAATTTTAAAATTTTGTATTCATTGAATTATATATATATATATATATATATATATATATATATATATATATATATATATATTTCATTGACATCAAAGATATCAATATTACAAAATAATTAAATAATTACTAAAGTAATTGATTCCAAATAAACTTTGTGGGATTAACAATCATCACATTATTATGAGATATTAGCGTAAGTTTAAGTAAATTATTTAAGGAAAATAACATCTATGATTTGTATGGTAAGAACCTATCAATATAGCATAAATAATTTTATTGAGATGACTTGTTTTCTTTTGTTTTTTAGTTTCGGAATTTATACCGGTGTGGTGTGTAATATTTTGTAGGAATTATATGACCCTGATGTTATATTTTGGATATGACCCTCATATGAATTGTTCTTATAAATTATTTAACCATGTCGTTTCGTTGTTCTTATAATTATTTAACCATGTTTCGTTGATGTTTTCCCTTGATACCAATGGTTTTATATGGTTTATGTTTATTGTGAGAAATTGATAATCTTCAGGCAGGGCCCTTATGTGGCATGGCACTATTCAAGAAAAAAAAAAGTTACTGCATATGATTTAAACAGTAGATAACGTCATTTAAAATAGTTTATTTCATCATCTATTTTATTATCTGGGGTAACTATGAACAAATATTTGTTAATTGTATTGTATAGTATTCATAAATATTTTCAAATATTTTTTAATTAAAAAAATTTATAAAATATTAATTTGAATAAAAGATTAATTTTAGAGTATAAATTAATTAAAACTGTATACTAAAATATTATTGTAAATAAATTTAATTATTTTAAAAAACAAAATTAGATGAGTGACAAAGTATAAGTTTTAAAAAATGAAGATTTTTTAAAGTTAAGTTAAACTTTCTAGATTTGAATAAAAAAATTATAAACAAGTAAATCAAATTCTAAAAATATTTAATATCATTTTATTAATATTTTGTTTTAGTAGTTTTTTTAAATGCTCAAATAAAATTCACTTAAATACATTTCTGCCAATTGAATATTATAATGTCATATATGTTTCATTAATAAATAAATAATTTAAATACATGAACTTATTATTTAAAACATTTATTTAGTATGCTTTACGAATTTTACTTACATTAAAAATATTGTTAATGGAATTCAAATAGAGTCTAAATGAAGCAAATAGAAAGACAAAAACAGAAAATTACTATTGTTTAGAGACCAAAGTTTTAAAAAAGAAGACAATTATAGAGACTCTACATATGTATATTTGTCATTAAATTAGAAAATGGGTCATAATATTATAGATTTCTTACATAATATTTTTGTGGTAATTACTTGTGAAACAACGTAAGACAGTAACATGTCTTGAAACCATTGAATCCGTTGATGAGCAGACGAAAACAATTATGTTGAAGCTCTATGGTGAAGATATATAAATGGATAAGTGTAAGGTGTTGAACCTAATCTTCGAAGCCATTGAGAAGGATATGGTGACAATGCTGCAATTGAGTATTGAATATGAGAAGAATTAAGTGTTATTGCTTATCTTGTTAGGGATGAAAAAATGCTAACAAAACAAGAATGTGTGGCCAAGGATATGCTCATGTTTGTACTACAATAACTCTAAAGTTTGATGTACAATGATCATTTTTAGTTCGTATATTTGTTTACAATTTAAAAATTGTTAATTTAATTATTAATTAAAATTAATTTTAAATTATATATATAATTATATATATAATTATATATATAATTATATATATATATATATATATATTGTTTTCTAAATCATGTTGTTGTCCTTTATAATATTTCTCTCTTTATTTTATTAATATCACTTTTTTTAATTAATGCTAGTTTGAATACAAATAATTAATACACCATATTATAGATTGAATTTTGTAAAAATAAACAAAGAAATAAATACAGATAGTGTATTATGTTGGAAATAACGCATCATCAATTAAAAACATTAGCATCTTTACCCCAAAAGTCAAGCTATTAACAAAGAAATAACAAAGAAATAAGATAAAATCAAAGAACACAATAATATAACGTGAAAACTCCAAATACAGAAAAAAAAACACGATTGCAGAGAATAATCACTATGTGCAAATTTGTATAACACACAAAAAACACTCTCAACCTTTTGACTCCAAGTACATCCACACCTCCAGAGCAAGAATTTCGCTACTCCTCAAAACACTGTATTACAAGAGAATAATAAAAGTCAAACACTAGCTCAAAATATCTTTGAGTTGAGATATAATCACTAACACCCATCCTTTGATTATTCTATGTGATGTGAAACTTTTCAAGACATTTTATCAGTTCAACATATTATATCTAGACTAAAATGTAAACTAACAGTGCATAACTCCCCTTGTTTCAAATTATTACCTTTAGTTGTTAATATAAGATAAAAGTGAATGACAGCCAATATTTAAGACAAATCAATTCTAGTTACTATATAATAAAAGTGTATGACAACTTAAAAGAATATTCATATGAATTGCTTAAAAATTTTATATGATTTTTATAAGAATTTAATGAATGTTATTTTTGTGCGAACAGCCGTTATAAATGTTAGCACACAGAAAATACACAAATCTAGACAAGTTTTAACATATGCAATGTAACTTAAATGACCCATCCTCCCATTTAATATAATTTATACTCCTCACCAATATATTTATAATCATACATTTATTAATGTACTTGTATATAGTATAAAATACATTTCAATGTAAATATTTCTTGAACTTTCTAAGTATGAATACATTTTAAAATAGGTTTAAATACCTTTTTTGTCCTCATTTTCGTAGTGTTTGTTGCGGATGATCTTCATTTTCACATAATGTTTAAAATGGTCCTCATTTTTACCGAATATTTAAAATGGTTCTTATTTTCACAATTCGTGTTTGATTTGGTCCTTTTCTGTGACGCCGTTTAAATCAGTAACGAAGCACTGGACAAGTGACACTATTTGTATTACGTTGCATTGGGAGTGTGTTGTGTGTACTTACAATGCTTTGTTATTGATTTAAACGGCGTCACAGAAAAGAACCAAATAAAATACGAATTGCGAAAATAAGAACTATTTTAAACATTCGATAAAAATGAGGACTATTTTAAACATTCTGTCAAAATGAGGATCATCCGCAACAAACACTACGAAAATGAGGACGAAAAAGATATTTAAGCCTTTAAAATAAAAGAAAAGATAACATAATATATTTATACTTTTGTTTGTACCATTATTAGTACTTGCAAGTAGGGGTAACAAAATGAGTAAAGCCCAACGGATCAGTCCACCATCTCGTTAAAAAAAAGATCGTCCGGGAGAGAGATGTCAATCTGTTAGCTCGAAGCAGCTTGGCTTGCACAAGATGCCAACCCATCAGGACAGCCCACATATCAAGCTGGACCAACCCGCAATCAATTTTTCTTAAAGAAAAGGCATGTTGATGTTGTAATGTGTAGTAGTGAGTGTTGTGCTTTCTAATCTCATCATACATAATATTAGAAAGCAAAACAAAACCCACCACCACCACACAATCACTCATATAGTCACTCATAGGACACCACCACTATTGTACCAAAACCCAAAACCACCCCTACGAAACCTAACACCATAACAGAGAAACGTCACGAGCGAGCAACGATCACCACCGCACAAAAACACCGTCAGCAGCAACCACCACCATGCGAGTTCAAGAAAGGAGGGTCGCAACGTCATGCACCACACAATGCGTGGGGGAACGAGATCAGAAGATGAGGCACACAATGACAATTCCCTTGATTTTGCAAAGTCAACCATTCTCCTTGTCATCTTTGTCTTCGTCATCAGTGTGTTATTCACTAAATCCTCCATGTGGTGGTTGTAATTTGGGAATTAGGGTTAAAAAATGGGGAGTTTGGGAATTATGGTAGATTCTTGAATAGTCTCAATTGATTTCAATAGTTCCTAATTGAGTTATAGTTAGGTCAAATTATGGTTTATCATTTCAAATTTGATTTCAATTTGAATGAACTGCAGTTAAATGCATTTGATAATGGGGATTTTTGGAATTATGGTTTTGCAAATCAAATTATGGAAGTTTCTGGCATTTTTTTTCTCACTTTAATGCTTTGTCAATGAGGGATGTTGGAGACAAAACTTTGGCACATGAAAAATAGTGCAAAAAAAAAAAAAAAAAAAA
>Ga0214543_1002944_pt1 | contig 33438 bp, 31 predicted proteins | sample CNSS2metaG_FD_160094 | JGI IMG/M metagenome (GOLD analysis project Ga0214543, IMG submission 160094) | Root nodule microbial communities from cowpea collected in UCLA plant growth center, Los Angeles, California, USA - CNSS2 | ecosystem: Host-associated > Plants > Roots > Nodule | place: USA... | reverse complement strand
TTAGAGTTGGTTTAAAATTAAATATTTTTAACCTCTTAAAATTTTAAATTAATGGTGTTATTGCTTTTTTTCGTTTTAATTTTAAACTAACTCTAATTCTAAATTAAAAATATTTAACAAAAATATGCATTTTAATATATACAAATTAAATTTTGTCTCAATTTGGAGAGGAACAAAAATGTTAAATTTAAAAAAAAAATTAGGACCAAATTGAAAACAATTATCGAATATTGGGACCAAATTGAATATAAAAAACTGACTCTGACACGTGGCATGATATGAGCTTGACACGTGGATTTTTTTTAAATTAAAAAAATTAAATTTTAAAAAAATTAAAAAAATTTAAAAAAATTTAAAAATCACAAAAATGACATGTGGCATGATACGGGGTTGACACGTGTATATTTTTTAATTAAAAAAAATTAAAAAAATTAAAAAAAAACCATAAAAATCACAAAATGACACGTGGCAGTTACTGTTCACATCCGTTAACTATTTTAACGATGTTAGCAAAAAGGACCAAATTGAAAAAAATTTACCAATATTAGGACCAAATTGAAAACAATTTCAAAAGTAGGACCAAAGTGAAAAAAGTCGACCAAAACTAGGATCAAATGACTATTTAAGCCATTTTTATTTCAAAATATAAAACATATTTTATATAAAACATATTTTATATTTAAAATTTTCCTCTCTCTCCCACAACAAGCTTACAAGCTCACCTAATGAGATAGTCCTAGAAGTTTCAAATATCAATACTCGTCCAACAACCTCCATCTCTCACCCAATGAGTTACTGTTGAGAGATGTTTGCCCAATGAATACTTGGTTAGCTCACCGATCAATTCCCTTTGAGCTTTCTATATTTTAGATTAATAATTTTCACTCAGCAAGGGATTAATTAGTACAATGAGAAAATACTGAGAACAAAAACACTTATTTTTTCCTAGTGAGACCAGAGTTCATCTAACGACCTAACCATCTTGAGTTTTTTAGATTTTTATAAAATACTTTTACTCAACAACAATACCACTCATCTAGCAACCTAAACTCATGGGAGTCAAGCGAATTATATCTCTCCCAGTGAGTGGAATGACATGAGCTCTTTGGATTTTCAAAAATTTATTTTTGCTCAGCTACTAAATGAGTTTTCTAATCTGTTTGCATAATTGCAAAAACCTGACAAATATATCATTTTGATCAATTAGCTTGAACAAGTATTTTTTATCTCTTTTAATAGTCTCAATAAGTATAATTCAATCCTAACATAGATTACCATCAGCCAATCGATCCAAACTAATATACTTATTCTCAAACTATTTATCAATCACACACAACATCAAACCATTAATCAATAACACAATCAATATTACTACGCATCATATCTCATCGCAAATATAATTCTTCACACCATCAAATCAACCAATCATAATAGAATAAACAATCAAATAACTACATTCCTTTACTCGGATTTGAGATTTTATATGAACTAAGCTCCAAAGACTCTATCTCACACATGATGCTATACATGTACATAGAAAACTCATTTTAACGAAATGAACATAACCTAACAATCCTAGTCAAACTGGAATTCATTTTGAGCCCCTAAAGCCACATACAAAACCTTCTCAAGCTTGCATGCAAAACTCCTAAAATTGACTCAAGAGAAGGGGTAGAAATGAACTTATTCAAACTGGAATTCTCATAAACTAAAGTTGTAGCATTTCTTTGTTAAAGTTATGGTCTCAAATTTTTAATCAGATGAAAAAATAATAAAAAATTTAGAGAGAATGCAAAGTCAAAAAATGATATTTTCAAATAGAGATAATAATTTTTATAAAATGAAATTTGATTAAATTATTTGTTTTTTTAATTTATAGACTGATTTTATAATCAATCAATCAAGTGTCATTTATAAAATATACTACTACTATTAATATTTTATGGATCTTACCTGAATAATTAAAATATAAGGATAAAATTATATAAAAGTATACGCATAAAAGCCAATTATAAAAAATATGACACATCTGACATGTTTTCAATAGTAGGTATAATTATTTAGGGAGACAAGTGTGGATTGAGAGCATACAAGTTACAATTTCTGTGAGAGTGGAAATGCCTTCTCCTTTTTCTACCTTCTAAATTTAGAACTTTATTATAACTTTTGAATGGTTGAGTTTTTTTAGTTCTTACTTTCTATAAAGCTTTTATTATCCTTAACTTTGTAAGTAACATTTACTTTAAACCGTAGGGAAATGTATAACGAAGAATTTTCTTATGAAATCAGAAAAGGCCAAAATATATAGATAAATTTATTAAATAGGTTTTTTTACACAAAATATTTGCTTATTCTTATCAGTAACAGTTGTCCTTTTCATGGTTTTATTATTATTTATTAATTTTGTCGTGTGTCGCTGCAAATATGTACGAGAAAACAAAGAATGGGTCCGTGCTAGTTGTCGCTTGCTTGTGTATGGAATTAGTTTTGTCTGGTAAATATCGGTCATGCCTTTGTCAAGAACAATAAAACAATTACTAATAAACAATTTTGTTCAATTATGTGATCCTTAAATCATTACGTGAAAAAAAGAGTATGTTATAAAATAAATGAATATTAAAAGAGTATGTTAAGTGACTCATGTGAAATTTTTTTTACAGACTTTTGTATTCTTATTTTTGCATTATATATAATATAATTATTTTGAGTCTTACTTGTAATTAGAATAATATATTAAAAATATGATTGGAGATAACAAAACTATAAACCTTTATATTGAAATAGTTATTAATTGATATTTTAATAATAAATTATTTATAGTATATCTAAGTTTTATTTTTTAGTATATCAAATTTAAAGAAAAAGAATAAAATATCCGAAGTCATAAGCATGTTTAAATATGATTGGAGATAACAAAATTGTAAACCTTTATATTCAAATAGTTATTAATTGATATTTTAACAATAAATTATTTATTGTATATCCGAGTTATATTTTTTAGTACATTAAACTTAAAAAAGTTAAAAAAAATATAAGGTCCTACTTTTGAACATATTTTTTTAAATAAATAAATAAATTAAGACCTCCTTACATACTTAAAAAAATAATAGAAATCACACTTTGAGTATAATTTCAATAATAATAATAATTATTATTATTAGTAATAAAATAAAAACTTTTAATATTTTTATCGGAATTTATGTTAATAGGGTACGATTAGTTTCACTTTGAAATTATACTTAGAAGAGTAATTTATCGACATTTGTTACCTTTTTAAAATTGATCCGTTTACATAAATTTAATAATTGTCCAATTTTAATATTTTTTTTCTTAAAACATATAATAATGTGATTCTAATGGTTTTCACCGCACTTAATGGTTTTACATAACTTAGAAATCAATGTTTAAGATGATTAAATACTCCTTGTTGAAAGGGAGAGCTTACTCACTCAATTGAAGTTTTGATGATGTTTAAAGTCAAACAACGTGATTAGACATTGTCTCTAGTAATAAGTTAGATCTTTCATTTTAATGAATAGTGCATGCTTAGAATAAATATAAGCCAAGCCTAAAACTGCTTAGATCAACAAATCCAATTCTAAATTGCAAAAATCGAAGTGTTATAGAAGTCCTTAATGAATTAGCAACTTATCTAATGGATTATCGAAGTAAACTACAACCACTACAATCAAAATTCAATCACGATAATCCATTAGGTAAAACACTTAATCCATTAATCCAACCAGCAAAATTCCCTTTTTAATCAAATCTCAAATTTATTTTTAAATCACACGAGACATAACATACAAGACATGAGTTGAAAGATTGAGAAAAAACAATTCTTAGGTTCTTGATGAGATAATTCTGCTGAATGATCAAGAAGATTAAGGACGAAGTTGATCTTGGGACATCTAGCTTGACATTAGAGATAAATTGTCACATTTGCACACAACTAGGTGTAGGTTGTTCCTTTTTCTTTTGAAAACCATTATTTTCATTGTTATTCACTGTGTAGGTGAATATCTATTTGCAATTGTGTGTAGCATTGTATTTAGGGGGGGTTCTTAATTAGTGAATCAAGTTCTTAGGTCATTAAGGTTTATAATTATATAGGTGATCTTGTAATTCTTGGAACTCTATTGATTTAGTGGAATCGTTCTAAGCTCTGGTTGCTTAGAAAAAGACTTTGGATGTAGATTCATTTTGACTCGAACCAGTATAGAAATTATTACCTTCTCTCATTTACTTCATCTTTTCTATTACTGCTAATTGCTTCGATTTAATCCATTAATGCAACATTGATAAATTGATTAATGCATTCATAAAGATTGGAAAATAGTTCAAGGACGTTTTAAAATAGTAAAATCTTGGAAGTCCAATTCATCCCCTCTTGGTTTGTGTATATTAGATATATCTGGTTTAACAATTGATATCAGATCTGGTTAATCTAATTATAATCGATTAGAAAGATCCTGAATATGTGTAATACATCTCAAACCTTTGCTGAAGGGGCATCCATCAATAGACCACCTTTGCTTGCTAGTGAAAACTACCCTTTTTGGAAAATCAGAATAAAAATATTTATTAAAACAGTGGACAAAAGTGTGTGGGATGTTGCTGTAAATGGACCTTTTCAACCATTTAAGACAGTGGAAGGCAAAATTTTCCCTAAAGAGTTCTCTCTTTGGACTCTTGATGAAAACAAAAGAGCATACTATGATGTTAGAGCCAAGAACATTATATCTTCTACACTAACCTTGGATGAATTTTACAGGGTTTCTATTTGTGAATTAGCTAAGGAAATGTGGAAGGTTTTGGAAGTGACCCATGAGGGCACAAATGAGGTTAATAGACCAAGGAAGAATACTTTCATTCAAGAGTATGAAATGTTCAAAATTAAGGCTGGAGAAAGCATATGTGATGTTTATAAAAGATTTACACATAGTAAATCATCTCTTGTCACTTGGCAAAACATTTGACAAAGTAGAACTCAACATCAAAATATTGAAGAGTCTAAATAGAGCATGGCAGCCCAAAGTAACAGTAATATCTGAATCCAGAGATCTGACAAGCATGAATATAGTCACTCTCTTTGGAAAATTGAGGGAACATGAACTAGAGCCAGGGAGACTCAAGGAATAAGAATATGGAGAGAAGAGACACACCATTGCCTTGAAAATTGTTGTGGAAATTGCTGTAAAATCTAAAAAGGCATAATCTACATATGACTCAAAAGATTGTAATTCCGATAGTGAAGCTTTGAGTCTAATTGTAAAGAGGTTCTCAAAATTTGTGAAATACAAGAACAAAACTAATAGTAATTCTGCCAAAATTCAAAGATCCTTCAGGAAGCAAGAAAAACATGTTGTTCCAACCTACTATGAGTGTGGAAAAATGGGACACATTAAAACCTGAATGCTCTGTCCTCAAGCTGAAGCAAAAACTAGAAGAGATGAGTGAGGCAAACAAACACAAAAAGAGAAAGAAAGCTTATAATGTCCGAGAAGACAATGAATCCAGCTCATCCAGTGAATTTGATGAAAGCAATGACGAGGAAACCAACCTTTGTCTGATGGCTGGAACAGGATCCTCTAAAAGTAGTATGAGTAGTTTCAACTCCAATGATGATGAAAATAGATATTGTGAATTGCTTAAAGCATTTAAAGAATTGCATGAGGAATGATAAGTCCCTAATCTCTAAAGATTTTCTTAGCCAATTTCATTGGTTTGGGTATGTTTAAATGGTTAATTAGGAGTCATTAGCCTATAATTAGTTTTGTTAGGATTCTAGCCTAGTTTTGCAAAAGTAGTCTAATTAGATGTTTTTAATGCATTCTTTAGCATAATCATTAGGATTACTAATAGTTAGACCATGTTTAATATGTGAAATAGGTTCATGAATAGGTAGTAGCATGTTAGTTTAGTCTTAGTTTAGTTTGGAAAGCTTAGGAGTAGAATTGATCTAGTGTTAGTCTAGTTTTAGGAGTTTTTGAATAGGTTTTGGTGTGCTTAACATTTACTTATGAGAATTGAGTCTTATGTAGATTTGAAGATCAAAGAAGGTTGCAAGTGACAAAAGGAAGCCATGAAAGAAATTTGATCCAATCAAATTGATCATAAATGGCAGAGTTGACTTTTGGTGAAAATATTAACTAAAGTTTGACCAAAAGTTGACTTTTTTATTTTCATATCCAATTGAGGTGACACCCTTTGGGAAAGCTTTGGGGGTATTAAAAACACTTGTTTTGATCCTGAGATGGCTGAAAAGTGGTCCATAGATGCATACCATTCTTAATTCTCATTTTTGCATGTTTAGTTCTTTTGAGTGAGTTGTAGGCATTGGTGTTTTCTAACTTGTTTTCTTAATTGTAGCATAGTTAGTAGTGCAAATTAAAGTTGTTGAAAGGGAGTTGAGTGAGAAAGATATTGCTGAGAGAAAGAAGTGAAGTGGAGTCCGAATTATGCAAAAGTTAACATGTGGAAGGCCATTAGATGAGTGGATTTGGAGCTGCTATGAGCTAACTAGATTCATTCACCATTGCAGTAGGTCATGTGGATGCTGAAACATCACCAAATACACTTAGATGACCTGATGAAAGTTGTGCCAACTGCTGGGAAATCTCCCACCCAAGTTCCATGTGAAATGCAAAGTAGTGTAGGCATAGAAGTTGTAGTTAAGTTAGTTATAGCAACTTGTAAATTCTGTTAACTTGGCGCCAGTTCATGGGTCAAACACAATCACATCACAATTCACCAAACACACCATACGCATTGGCCAGAGAGAGATTTTACACTCTTAGAAACAAATTGGGCATTATAGACATTGCATGCTCAAACATAGTAACCAGTTAGTGCCATTTCTGCATAAAATAATCCATTAGAAAAACTTCAAATTGATTAAAATGGACTGTTGTTGTGATTATGTGTTTTGAGTGCTTGATTAAAATTGTGTGCCTTGATTGCTACTAAATCACCTTCTATTGATATGCATGTGTTGCTGTTATACTATGTTTTGATAATGTGATTGAAATTGCATACTTTGATTGCTATTACACCACCTTTTATTGATGTGTATTATGTGTTTTACTTGCTAGCTAATCCATTAGGTAATTATCTAATTGATCATTATTTTCTAGTTATGGCTCATTGACTTTCCAGGTATCATGAGTACATATACGTTTTCAAGTAATGCGAGTGTCAACCTCTCTAGGTGAGTACAATCTCTTCAGATAATCTTCTTAATCTCCACGTGAGATTAAGAACTCTCAATAGAATGAAGAGAACTACTCTCAAAGAAAGGAAGCACAAATAAATCTCACAATGTGAAGAATATTACAATGGTGTATCATTTTCCTTTTTTTCACAATCTATACTATTATGATTGAGATTAAAAGCTCAGTATTTTCATATCATTTTTACTATGTAATTTCTTTTGAACATGACCACTCTTGTTCTTTTGTTGATGTGTTTTTGTCGTATTTTTCTTTATCAATCTAGTATCCATTTCATAGTTGTTGAAAATATGCCTATTGGAGTTTTGTCGAATATGAAAGATTTGATTCTTCATTAACGTATACCGAAATCTTCTCGTATAAATCTTCATGAGGAGGGTTTTGGTAATCTCTTCAAGTTCATCTTCAGATCTTCGTTTGAAGTTGCTTTTTTAATCAAATATATTTAATCAAAATATATTATTTGATTTTATCTTCTCTCCAATGTTCAAAATTTCTTTGCTAAAGAAAACTTATGAACCATGTAACATAATATCTCATTAAGGACAATATTAAATATTATCTTCAATCAATATAAAAACAATGCTAGTCAAATATTAGAATACATATAGTACTTTCTTTCTCTCTCTCTCTCTTTCTCTTTCTCCCTCTTTCTTTCTCTCTCTAATTTAAATTATTTTGCGGGCAGGCATGAACACGTGGCATGGTGTTATGATCATGTATGTGCATAAAATGTCATGAAACATGTATTTGCTTGTTGGTTGTGCATATACTTAGTAATTGGTGGATGTGAGTTTGAACCTTGGCTAACACGATGTGGTCCTTTTCATGTTACAGTGCATGAACCACATGAATGACAATTAAACTCCATTTTCGTTTTTGTAATTAAACTAATTAATTTTGGGCTGAAAAGTTAATGTGGAAGAGGGGAGTAGGGCATTAGAGAGTGTCATTTTGTGAGGCTGCCAAGGAGAGTTTCAGAACACCAAAACTAAACCAAAGGGAAGAGTTGGAAGGGAGAAAGTGAACTCAAGTGTAGGAGAAAAGAGCTAAGACAATTTTGGGCCAAGAAAGAACTTTAGGAGTGCATTGGAGCGGGAAATCTAAGTTAGGGGAGCTGCATTTTGTGCTTTAACCTTTAATTATGTAATGTATGGGATGCATGTGTGCTTTTTGTTTCTGCCAAGTTTATGGATTTTTCGTGTTTCTGGAATTTTCAAAAACCGTCTGGCGGCTTTGAAGGCTTGCTAGGCGGCACATTCTATTTAAACTAAGTTTCTAGGTTTTGTCCAAAAACCGCCTAGCGGCAATGAAGGCCCGTCAGGCGACACAAATTAGATTGGTACGTTTTCAGCGATTTTGTGGTTTCAATGTGAACATGTACCTTGGATTTTGTGTAGTTTTATGCATGATGGGCGAACCTTTGTTAAATTCTGCATGTTTGAGTGCCTTGAAATTGACCAAAGTAGGTGTAATTACACTATCTCTCATAATTTTCATGCAGCAAAGACCATCGGGCAGTGGTTTCCTATCATCAGGCGCCAGGTCTATGATTGGTTCATTGGGTGACAAAATCTAGTCGTTGGGCGATTATATTTTTCTAGTCTGCGCAGTTTTTGTAAAATTGCATTTTCGGGTTCGTTAACCGTCTACTTTAGCTGATTTTTGATAGCGGGTTCATAACATGTTCTTTAGTTTGAACAATGTGATTATTGTTTTGATGTCTGTAGTTGGAGATATGTGATACTCATGATTGCTGGTTTGGAAGTCTTTAAAGTGCTTGATCATGTAGTGATGATTAATTGGGGGCTTGGCATAATGCATTTGGAATGAATAAAATGTTACAAAATCTGTTTTGAAGTCAAGTACAATATGGCGTGAATTGTATGGAGAATAAGGGTTAAAGTTATTATGAAGCTAATGTGTGAAATTATGATTAAGTGTGGGTGTTAAAGTTGGGTGATATGAGTTATAGGTTGAAAGAAGCTTTCGTAGTTACTGCTTGAGAGGAATTCTGAACTTGGTGTGAATATACACATGAATTGGTTAGTATTCTACAATTTTTATGAGCATGGATTATTTTTGGTTTAATATAAGTGATGTCATGGTTGAAGTTGGTGAATACATGTGAATAAATATCTATGAGATTGATGTATGTGAGATATGATAGTGTAATTTTGAGTCATGTTGATTGATATGAATATTTAACATTTTTTATGTGTGCTTGTGATTATTGGAGTGTGCTAGAACCTGTTCTAGGGTTCCTAAACAAGTAAAATGTGTTTTACTAGTGTATCGTCTGGTGGTGTGGATTGGACCGCCAAGCGATAGCCACAAACCAAAGGGTCCTCGAATGTGTGGTGCTTGGCGGCTTGTGGTAACCGTCAAGCGGTGTGTAGCACATTTTCGCTTGGCAATGCTTAGGCAGTGTCGGGTGATAGTGCAGGGACAATGTGTTGTTTTGTTGTGTGTTATATATTTTAAAAGTCAAACCTGAGCCAAGATATGCTTGATAGTATCACGAGCGGGTAGGTTTGTGATTTGATGATGGAACGCGTGATTTGTAAGACTCGCGAAATTTAATTAATTAAATTAATAATTAATTAATAAATGCGAGTAGTGGGAGCCTTTATGACATTTAATACTGACATTTATGACGTGAAATGTACTAGCTCAAGTGGTTGAGAGTACTTGGTCATGTTAAGAGGACTTGGGTTTGAGTCCTATGTATGTGAAATTGTGTGTTATTTTAATTATGCATTCCTTTGATAACATAAGTGATCATGATAGGTGATAATATAACCCTATATTTATAGGAATTATTATGAAACATGAATTGGTTGAATGGTTGTGCATGGACTTGATAATTGTGGCATTCACATGGTTGTGGGTTCGTACCTTGGTAGATCCAAATTAAACTTTTTTTTTTGCCAAAATTCTCTTTGGCATGAATATGAAAGGACAGAGAAACCCTAGCTAACAAAGAGGCAGCCAAGAGGGGCTGAAAAAAAACTCATAATGATCCTTCGATGACCATTACCATCACCATTAAAGTAATTCTCATTTTTAGTCATTAACCCACCATTAAGACATAATTAAGAGAACAAGTGGAAAAAAGAAGAAGAGGTTTGAGACTAGACATTTGAGAGCATTGTGAGGAGTGCAATTCTAGAGGAAAACAGACTTAGTGAGTGCACCATAGGAGCTGAACAAGGGAGAGAGCTAAGGGAAGCCATTGGTGATCAAGGAGGACCAATAGCATATTCAATTCTAAGCAAGGAATCTAGGTTAAGGGAGCTGGAACTCGTAATTTTATAGTTTGAATTTAATTACATGATGTATAGCCTGATTATGTTTGAATTCTTTATTGTCAACGCTTAAATTTTTAGGTTTTTGGAAAATTTTCCAGAAACTGCCTGGCGACCTTCAAAGCTACCAGGCGATGCATGTTAGTTTTTGTGGAATTCTAGGTTCCTGACAGGAACCACCTGGTGGTAGGAACTGCCCGTCAAGCGACACAACCTCGTTTCTCTGTTTCTGAGTTTTTGGATGAATGGCCTGGCGATGATGAAGACCCGCTAGGCGACGCAAGCCAAATTTGACTCGATTTTGATGTTTTGTGTGTTATGGGTGGATTCTAAACGAGAAGGAAGGGAGCTTTATCTTTGAATTGATTATTGGATGCTAGAAATTGGGAAATTATGTTGTAAATTGAGGTTGATTTGATAAAATTGTATGAACGCACATTTAGGGTTTGGAATTTTGGGGTTTGATCTTATAAGGTTAATTGGTGGTTGAATTGCACGGGAATATATTAATGGATGTTTTTAGGTTGTGAAGTTATATAACGGTGAGGAGAACCACATGCGAAGTCGTAAGAAAATGCAAAGAAGGAAACTAGGAATGTTGGGTGTTTTCGTAGGTGCAGAGAATTTCTGGGTTGTACCCACAACTGTATGCATCGCGTGGTGCCGCTTGAATTACCGTTAGGTGCAAGCGCAATGAATTCCTACACTATATGGCTGTGAGATGCGAGAAGGGTTTGGGGACTTAGTTGTGATATCTTAATTACGTCAATTGAATAGACAATGTTGAGCAGAGGAAGAATGGAGAAGAAAACATATTAAAGTTATTGTGAATCTATTAGTGCATTTACATGGGAGAAACATTGTGATACTAAACATAGTCTAAAATAACAACTAAACCAATTTAGGAAATGGATGGGCAGTAGCATGAGATTGAGGTGGTTGTGGTAACTTTTGGGGGGCCAAGTTATCATGGTTCAATTCGAGTAGGAAAAATGTGGTATAATGTGGCAAGAGACTAGAAGAGAATTTAGTAGGATGGAAACGTGATTTAGCTATCTGTAGAAGAAAGAGGACATGGTGTAACAGTAAGTAATGGAAGGATGAGAATGGGTACTTGGGATTCCATATGTGATTAATTTAATGAATAAATGTATAGGGAAATAAGTTGTGATGGTTGAAATGAGTGAGATAATAATGATTTAGGATTGTGATACTCTGGATGAGTGGCTATATGAGTGAAGTGTACGTGCAATTGCGTCTGAACCTGAAAAAAAATAGTATTGCTCGAGTACTGGTGTAGCACCTGGCGGAAGTGTTAGGACCGCCAGGTGATAGCTACAAAACCAAAGGAGACCTGGAATGCGTAGCGCCTAGCGGTGAGGATCTTTTCGCCAGGCAATACCTACAGAGATAATGGCATCAGAGGCACTTGGCGCCCGGTGGCACGAGGCCCCTGCCAAGCAATCTAGAAGCGCAATTCACCTGGTGACTCAAGAGCAGCGCCAGGCGATAATGCAGGATCAACATATTTGTTTGCTTGAGATTTGCGTAGTCTACAAGACTTTGGTGATACCTTAAAGGTGGGCTTACTAGAAGGTGTTAGTTTTGAAATGGTTGAAAAGCCAAGAAGGGGGGGGGGGAGGTGAATTGGCTAGTTTAAAAATTTAGGCTATCTTTGTAAGCTAAAAACCACCTTTAATTGAATCAAAATATATCACCAAGTTAGGATGCAAACAGTACTGAATTGTACACTTTCAGTCGATCAAAAACAAAGTTAACAGATTGATTTTACTAAACAGATTCTGTTTTGGTATAATTAATCGATTGAAACAGAAAAATAGTTGACTGAAATACTGGGAAAAATGCAGAATTGCGAGTTTGAATTTTAAACCAGAAACAATGCTCAAGAATGATCAAGACCAGTTCCAAATGATCATACAAACATGCTCAATGCTGCAGATGCTATGAAAACATGCAAGAACATGAAAAAGATTATTAAAGCACAAGTTCTTGAAACTTTAAAATGAAAATGCAAGAGAGAAAGGTTAGATAAGAGAGGACACCACGATATTTTATACTGGTTCACTCAAACCTGAGCTACATCCAGTTTGTCAAGGCAACCTTAGCTTGACTTTGCACTATTTTTCAAAAGTTTTACAAAGTATCCACCCTTACACTTCCAAAATATGCAAAAACACCACAAAAGACTCTTGAATCGCACAAGAATCACACCATCACAGCAAGAACCCTCTTGCAGACCTGGAAAACCACCAGACACACACACACAAAGCTTGAGAAAGATCAAACCTCAGTGGTAGCACATCCTAGCCTACCACAAACCACTTTTTCTAAGCTTCAAACCAAGCCAGAAGCTCTAAGAATTGATCCAAGATCAATCTTCAACAGCTGCAATGTAACATCCCTGGCTACCCCTCCTCGGGCCCCAGAGGCTGTCAGGTTACTACAGCCCAATGCACCCCAACCCCTCACCCTTCTCCGTCCATTCATACTGGGTGGGTTGTTGCCAGTGGGAATCAAACCCCCAACCTGACCTTTAACACCTCTGGCTCACCAGCAGATGCTACCAGTTATGTTGCAGCACAACTGGTAGCATCTGCTGGTGAGCCATTCAACATATTAAAAGAGACATTTTAACCTGTTGAAAAACCATTCAACATATTAAAAACACAGTAAAGACCAACCTACATCTAATTAATGCTATAAGGTCTACAACATGAATTACAAACTACAAATACACTTTCTTAATGATGTAACTACATGGAGAGCACACGTTCCAGCCTTGATCACCATGGATATCATCAAATCTCCTTTCCTTCATCAATGTAGTCTTCATTCCAATGGTAATGGCTTCAAGATAGTTCAAAAGAGCTTCATTCAATCTTCATCAAATCTTCAAGAAGCAAACCACCTTTGCTTCTCATGTCAACAGAGGGTTCCTTGGGTTGTGGCTCGGAATGTATCCCTTTTGTTGTGGCTCGGGATAGGGGTTAAACAAGTGGCATTCCTTGAGTTGTGGCTCGAAATGACTTCTCTTGAGTTGTGGCTCGGGATGGTGGATGAACACAAGGAATCCTTGAGTTGTGGCTCAGATTGGCGAGTGTTGCAGCGTTAGTGTGCGAGTTATGGCTCGTACGATTGGGTCCAAATAGATTTCTCTCCTCAGTATATGGCTGACGAGTTTGGTAGTCTTGGGACATTACGAACTATGTTCGTATTGGGAACTCCAACTGGCGTTACGGAGTATGGTCGTAGCAGGTTTCCCGCATGTGTTCTAGAAGTTGTGGCTTGTAGGTATGGCAGCAAGACATCTTGAGGTATTCATCAAAGATGTAGAGCATGGATGATATGGTAGTGGCCATGTCGTGTGGAATCAAAGGATAATAGTTCCTTTGATGTGTGTGCATATATTTGAACTATATGTATATGTTTTATACTGTTAGCTCACCTTATTTGCTTGTGTTTGGTAATGATTGTGTATTGTGTTACACGTGATCAGATGATGTTGTAGGTGGATCTAGTGAGGCATAGAGCAGGAGTATGAGCTATATTGGGGATTCTCTATGGAGTTTATTATTTTATGGAATTTTAAGACTTTGTAATCATTTGGATTATTGAACTTAACTTTTGTATTTTTAGTTTTTATAAATTATGGATTTGAGTTGTTTAATGATGTAATAAAGTTTAAATTTCCCGCGTTTTTGGGAAATGGAATTATAATAAATGATGTTTAATTGTTTATTTCTATTTTATTTTATTTAAATTCGTAATATCCGACCTGGATGTTACATGATTAATATGCGCATGGAGGTTCATATCAATGATATTCTTCTATGAGGATACAGATGGAGAGATTCGTATGTTTTGTGCTCACACTTGAGAGTTGCTACGAGCGGGAAGGTTCGTAGCTGGATGGATCACGCGTGTTGAACTACAAGCGAAGAGGTTCGTAGAGTTAGACTACGAGCGAGGAGGTTCGTAGAGTTGGACCACGAGTAGGCAGGTTCGTGGAAGCATTGGAATTTCTAAGACCCCATTTGAGTGTGTATTGATCTTGTATAGGTCAGGTTAATGATATTGGGAGTTTTACACGACTTGTGGTAATGGCTTGGGGGATACAACATGTTGAGACCCATTTACGAGTGGTAGCTCATAATGTATTATGAACACGTGCAATCACGGGTGGTGGCCGGTGATGTTGGAAATCTTGAGGGAGCATACTAGTGGTGGCACGTATTGGCTAGCTCCACTTGATTGTCACTCACGGGTTGTGGCTAGTGATGTTGGGAATCTTGTTTGAGAATATGGATGATGGTTCATATTGGCTAGCTTCACTTGATTGTCACTCATGGGTTGTGGCCGGTGATGTTGGGAATATTGTGTAAGAATACAGATGGTGGTTCGTATTGGTTAGCTTTACTTGGTTGTTACGGATGGTTGTTCGTAATGTGATATTTCCTCGCGTGTTGGTCTACGAGGGAGAGGCTGGTAGAGGTTGGACCACTAGTGGTGGCTCGTGGCAGCATGTGCCATCTTAAGGTCATTGTCAAAGTGTGAAAAAGCTAGATGAACATGGTGGGAGGCCATGACTTCTAGTGCATGAGGGTGAAGTCCTCAAAAGGGGTTTAAAGCACCAAAGGAGTGTGTAAAATGATTACGGATATACAAAGAAAAAAAATTTTGGGGGTGGGTTTAAGGATAGGAAGATTGCTTGGATTAAGTGGCATAGGTATAAGAGAAATAGGAAATTTTAATAGATCTTTGTTGGCAAAATGGAAATGGAGGTTAGTAACAGAAAAACAAAGACAATGGAAGGAAGTGTTTGAATCCAAGTACAAATCATGGAAGGACATAAAAATGCAAAATTCAACAAAGAAAGAATTGTGGTGGTGGAAAAATATATGTAGCATATATGGGGTGGGGGCGATTGATAATTGGTTCGACAATAGTGTAAGTTAGAGAGTGGGGAGAGGGAACACAATAAAATTTTGAGAAGACAAATGGGTGGGAGATATACCCCTTTGTTATAGGTTCCCAAGATTATTTGCAACCCAAAATGTAAGGAAAAAAGAATAGTGTAGGTTGGCGAATGGAGAGATGGATCGTGGGGTGTGGCAACTAATATGGCGGAGATAAAGATTTATATAGAAAAAATACCTAGAACAATAGTTAAATCAACTTATAACCAGACAAAATCTCTATAGAGAAAGAGATGGCAGATGGGTTTGGAGATATGATGAGGCTATATGTAAGACCCGGGAAAAATTAAATAATTAATTAAGTAATTATTGGATAAATGTGGGTAAAGAGAACCTTTAAGGTAATAAATGCGGGGTGTTTGATGTGGAAAAGTACTAGCTTAAGTGGTTGAGAGTACTTGGTTTGTGTGAGAGGACTTGGGTTCGAGTCCTATGTATGTTATTTTTGTGTGTTATTAAATTAGTATTATTTTTGTGTATATTAAAACGTGTTGTGAATTTTTATAATTATTGAATTGTATTGGTTAGTATGAAATATGAATTGGTTGCATTGGCTAGGCATTGAGTTGGCATGTGCATGGGTGTGGGTTCAAACCTTGGAAGACACAAATGAAACTCTAATTTTGTCATTTTTGGTTTTTATTTGAAGTTGAAGGGTTAAGAAAAAAAAAACCCTAGCAGAAGTATTAGTTAAGGGTAGCTGGAAAAGCAAGCCAATTAGTGAGCTTGAATGGTCATTACCCCCTGCTTAATGCTATTTTCGTTTTAGAGTATTAGGCCACCACTAACACTCGTAAAAAGCCTAATTGTGAGAGAAGAGAAAGGTTTCTGCAGAGAATATTGTGAGGTTATAGAGAGAGTACGAAATTGAGGTTGAAAGGTGAGGTTTGGGTGTGGAAAATGGGCTGAATTGAGAGAAGACAAGGGAGACCAATTGGAGTTCAAGGAAAGAAGTAGAAGAATACTCGGGGAAGGCTTTAATCCAGGTTAGGGGAGCTTATTTTGCGTGTTATATTATGTTTATGTTTTTTTGTATTGTTCTGGACGTGTTGGAATGTGTAAATTCGAGATTCGATGCTTTTTTTCGCGTTTTCTGGAAATTCCCAGAAACTGCCTGGCGGCGTTGAAGGACTGCCAGGCGGCTCATGCCACCAGCGCCTATTTTTCTGGGTTTAATATGCACTGCCTGGCGGCAAGGTGCTGCCCGCCAGGCGATACAAACTGGTTTGTCCAGTTTTTACGGGTTTTGGGTGTCTCTGCGATGTTGGACGTCTCGGTTAATTTATATGATTCGTGTATGATTGAATTGTTGTGTGATTATCTATAATTGCGAAATCGATGGGAGATTTCATTAATGTTTGTGTGAGTCGGTATTTTAGGTTTCGCTTGGGTTGGGAATGAATTGTCATAAACGGTGATTGTGAATGGTGAAGTGTTCGTGTACGATGGACGATAATCTGATTGAAATCTGAAGCTAGGGGTGATGCGTGTAAATTACCTCATTATAAGGATGAATTGTAAAACAGTGGGGTGGGTGAGTCACAAGGAATGCGAGGGAGGGAATTTTCTCAAAGGCCAGTTTTTTCATGTATCGCTTGGCGGTATCGAGGCTGCCGCCAGGCGACCTGCCAGTGAAGTAGCAGATTCAACTTGGTTTGCGCTCTGGCTATGGGGAGCAATGATTGGGGTTTTGTGGGAAGTATTTTGAGATAGGACAGGTTGGAATTCCATCGTTTAGGATATTTAGTTAAGAAATGGGAGATTAAATATGTGTATGGAGTATTTCTTACCTATTGGATGTTGTTATGTTAATTTGAGTGTTCAAGTACACATAAAATAATGACCAGGTTGAGGTAGAATAAATAAAAGGGGTAAGGGTTTAGAAACTGGGGTATATTGAGTATGGGGACCAGTTTAAGGTAATTAAAAGGGGAGAAGGATGGGTACAAGAATTAATTCGGCATATGGCAATATTTGGGATACGGTAATGTTCAAAGAATAACATGTATGAGGATAAGTGGTAAGGATAATATTGTTAATTGTGGCTTGTTCTGTTTGAGAATCAAGAGAAAAATGGTATGACGATAAGGTTTGAGTTGGGCATAAATTGGTTGAACTAGGTGTGTTTTGTGTTGATGATATATTTTAAATACTATGATTAGAATGCATAACTGGTAATGCAAATTGAGGTATTCAGACCTGTAAAAAGTGCCAAAAACCAGTAGCATTTCGCTACTGGTATGGCGCCTGGCCGTGCAAGGCAGACCGCCAGACGGTAGTGCCTTAAATCAATGGTAGTGGCCACTGCCTGCAGGAGGCGCCTGGTGGCAGGGTTGTGTCCGCCAAGCGGTGACGGAAAATTACGGGTCTTGTCTAGGCCGCAGCGCCTGGCGGTGGGAGTATGACCGCCGAGCGGTTTTTTGCCAGTACCCGCCTAGCGGTGTCTAGGCGGTACCAGGCGGTTTGCGTGGCTGTATAATTGCCTCCTTTTGCTTTATTAGTGGACTTGAAGGACTAAGTTCGCTTTCTTTGTGCTTGGGCTTGATGGACTAAGTCCAATAGGGGTCTAGGATGTGCTTGAGTGGTTGAACGCATGATGGGCATGGAACTAGTTGAGTTCCCGTCGGCTACTATTGGGCCACGAGTCCTTAGTATAGTGATTGCATGCATTGGGCACACGATGGGCAAGGAACTGTTATGTTCCCGTCGGCTACTATTGGGCGAGGAGTCCATAGTGTGGTGATTGCGTGCGTGCCAGGGTCCAAGTTGAGTAAGCTTGGATGTGTTACTACAGGCTAGGAGTCTGTAGGGTTGGACTATGAGCAGGATTGGCTCGTAGGGTTGGACCACGAAAGGGATAGTTTCGTGGAAGCACAGGGAAAATCCAGGACCTAGTTTCATGCATGTGACTCAGGAAGGAATCTGAGATCAGGGGTGGATAAATTGTAATTAACACATATCAATAAATTTTTATTGGGATGGGTAACATATTTAATTGTTTAATATGCATAGCTCACCCTATCTGTGTGTGTGTGGCGATGATCAGATGATTTATTATCTGGGAGCAGATGTTTTGACAGGTGACCAGGAGACGCTTCAGACTGGAGAGCGGGATCATGTTATGGGCTTTTAAAGATTTGAATTTTGATGTATTTATGTTTTGGAATATTAGCCATTTTTGGCTTTTATGAGTTGTAATGTTTTTGAATTGCGAACCGTTACAATATTTTGAATTTGCGACTTTAATTTTCCCGCATTTTGGGAACATGCATATATAAATGAGGAATAATTTTTATATTATCGTATTTAGTCTCATTTATTTAATTGTTTATGATATTTTCAAAGTAATATTCCTTAGGGATGTTACAGTTGGTATCAGAGCAAAAGTTTTGAAAAGTTTTTGAAAAACATGTTTTGGGGCTTTTGGGGAGTGAGCTTACTATGTATGTGCATGATATTATGTGTGTTTAAATTTAAGGAGGTAAGAGTGTGTTAAACTAATGGAGTGATGTTTAACAGTTGAATATGTGGCGTATCCAAGCAATGACAGCTAACAGAAGAAGGAGGAATGCTAACGACACTGATGATATTGCAGAAGCCATTCACGGCATGGTGGATGCAATGCAACATCCTATTCCAGCACAACCGAGAGTGGCAATAGCGCCAGCTAGAGTGCCAACGGTGGAGGATTTTCTGCGCCATAAGCCCGCAAAATTCACAGGTGGGGTCATTCCAGACGAAGCTGATGCCTGGCTTCACAAGTGTGAAAAGATCTTTGGAGTAATGAATTGTGCTGATGAGCAGAAGTTGGCCTTTGCTATGTACCTGCTAAATAATGACGCCGAGTACTGGTGGGCAGGCATGAAACAACAGATACAGGTTAGGGAGGAGCCAGTAACCTGGGATAGTTTCCGAATCCGGTTCTTGGAAAAATATTTCCTAGATACTGTAAAGCAGGACAGGGAGGCGGAGTTCTTGGCTCTGCAACAGAGGAACATGTCAGTGCAAGAATATGTTAACAAATTCGAGCAACTGGCAAGGTATTATTCTCAAGCAATTACTGAGGAGTGGAGATGCCTCAAGTTTGAGAGGGGGCTCAAGCATGAGTTAAAGAAGGTGGTCACGCCTCTGAGAGAAAGGAGGTTTCCGATCTTGGTGGAACAAGCCAAGAGCGCAGAGTACCTAGAAAAAAGGCTGAACCCAGCAAGTCGACATCAGAAGAATGTCGCAGAGGCGAGGCAGATGAAGAAACCATATAGCCGACCCCAGACTTCTCAGGGCCCCACGTGTTACCAGTGTGGTGGGCCCCATTTAAAGAGGAATTGCCCCTAAATAACCGGTGGGGTAGGAGGATCAGGAGATCGTCGCAAATGCTTCATATGCGACAAACCGGGCCACTTTGCCAATAACTGCCCGGAGAAGAAGAGTATTGGGGTGAAAAAGCCAGCCGCATCCCTAGCTGAGAGAGCTAGAGCAGCGGGAAGAGTATTCGCTATGACCTCCATAGAGGCTACCTAGTCAAGTAACCTTATTCTTGAGCCCTGTTTGTTAATTGGTCAGTCAATTTTAGTGTTGTTCGACTCTGGAGCAACACATTCCTTCATTTCTAATGCTTGTGTGGGGAGACTGAACTTGGAGAAACGTGATTTGGGATGTGAGTTGCTGGTGTCGACTCCTTCCTCAGGTCAGGTAGCAACCAGTTCAGTCTGCGTGGGGTGTGTGATGGAAGTGGCAAGTCGCAGATTCAAGGTGAACTTGGTGTGCTTGTCTATGGAGGGACTGGACGTAATATTGGGAATAGAGTGGTTGTCCAATAATCACGTCATAATTGATTGTGGACGATGTAGTTTGGTATTCCCAAAGCATGAAGGGTTAGAGATGATCTCAACTCGAGAAGCTGTGAGGGCGCTGCAAGAAGGGGCCACAAGTTTCATGGTGATGGCTAAACCCGAAAAGAAAAGCGCAGTGGAGATGATTTAGAATATCCCTATTGTCAATGAGTACGCCGATGTATTTTCGGATGAAGTACCAGGACTACCACCAAGTCGAGACATAGATTTCTCCATCGACTTAGTTCCTGGTGCAGGTCCGATATCCATGACACCGTACAAAATGGCACCTGCAGAATTGACAGAACTGAAGAAGCAAATAGAGGATCTACTTGAGAAGAAATTTATTCGGCCCAGTGCGTCGCCGTGGGGAGCTCCGGTATTATTAGTGAAGAAGAAGGATGAGAGCTCAAGACTTTGCGTTGATTATAGGCAGCTAAACAAATTAACAATCAAGAATAAGTATCCATTGCCGAGGATTGACGATCTACTAGATCAGTTGAAGGGGGCAAGAATATTCTCCAAGATAGACGTGTGATCTGGATATCATCAGATCTTGGTGAAGCTGGAAGATGTACAAAAGACGGCTTTCAGGTCGAGGTATGGCAACTACGAATATGTAGTGATGCCATTCGGAGTAACGAATGCACCAGTAATATTCATGGATTACATGAATAGAATCTTTCGACCTTGGTTAGATAAGTTTGTCGTCATCTTCATAGATGACATACTTATTTATTCAAAGACGAGAGAAGAGCATGCTGATCATTTGAGGGTTGTATTAAAGATACTCAGGGATCATCAGTTGTATAGGAAGTTGTCCAAGTGCGTGTTTTGGCTGGACGAGGTACAATTTGTCGGGCATGTCATATCAGCCAAAGGCCTTGCGGTGGATCCGGCTAAGATCGAGATGGTCCTTAAGTGGGAGAGGCCTAAGACGATGACTGAGGTGAGGAGTTTCCTGGGTCTGGCAACAACTCACAAGAAAAGATCAGCCATTCTCTTGAACTGAAAAGTGTGAGGAGTGCTTTGAGGACATGAAGAGGTGTTTGACTACCACCCTGGTGTTAGTAATTCCTTATCCGGGGAAAATGTTTGAGGTGTATTGTGATGCGTCTTATCAAGGGCTGGGGTGTGTGTTGATGCAAGATAAGAGGCTGGTGGCATATGCTTCTCATCAGTTGAAAGTACACGAGAAAAATTACCCGACTCACGACTTGGAGCTGACAGCTATTGTATTTGCTCTCAAGTCTTGGAGGCACTAACTGTACGGGTCTCAGTTTCAAGTTTTCAGCGATCACAAAACCCTGAAATACTTGTTCGACCAGAAGGAGTTAAATATGAGACAGCGCAGGTGGATGGAGTACCTGAAAGACTACGACTTTGAATTGCTTTATCACCCAGGCAAGACAAATGTCGTAGCTGATGCATTGAGTCGTAAGAAGATGCATGTCTCCTGCATGATGGTAAAGGAGTTGGAGCTAATTGAAAAACTCTGAGACATGAACTTGGGAATGCAGTTTGGATAAGGGGTCATACAATGCAGTATGTTGAAAGTTACTAATGACTTCTTGAATGAGATACGTGTGGCTCAGGGGCATGATATGGAGTTGCAACAATTTGTGGGATGGCTGGGTACAGATAAAGGAAAAGATTACCAGATGGGATAGGACGGTATTCTACACTTCAGAGGTAGGGTGTGTGTGCCTGGGGGACCCTTATTCAGGAGGCAAATTCTGAAGGAAGGTCACCAAAGTCGTCTTAGCATCCACCCCGGAATGACTAAGATGTACAAGGATTTGAAGGAGTCCTTTTGGTGGAACGGGATGAAATCAGACGTGGCCGATTTTGTTGCTCAATGTTTGGTATGCCAAAAAGCCAAAATTGAACATCAAAGGCCGGGAGGTACCCTGCAACCATTGGAAATACCTCAATGGAAGTGGGATAGTATCTCCATGGATTTTGTGACACACTTGCCGAAGTCGACAAGAGGGCATGACTCAGTCTGGGTAATTGTGGACAGATTGACTAAGTGTGCGCACTTCTTACCTATAAATCAGAAATGGTTGATGGATAGACTGGCAGAAACTTATGTGCGGGAGGTAGTGAGGTTACATGGGGTGCCAGAAAGTATAGTATCAGACCGGGATCCGAGATTCACCTCCCGGTTTTGGCAGTCATTGCAAGCAGCCTTGGGAACTCAACTGAGGATGAGTTCAGCTTACCATCCTTAGACAGATGGTCAATCCGAGCGTACTATACAGTCTTTGGAAGATTTGTTGCGGTCTTTTGTGTTAGACCATCTGGGAAACTGGAACAATGTGTCACCTTTGGTGGAATTCACATATAATAATAGCTATCATGCTAGTATTGGAATGGCACCATACAAAGCATTATATGGTCGAAGGTATAGAACACCGTTGTGTTGGTATCAGGATGGGGAAGCCCTTGTGCTTGGCCCCGAGTTTCTACAGCAGACCACTGGAAAAGTTAAATTAATCCAGTATCGGATGAGAGCTACATAAAGTCGGCAAAAGTCCTATGCTAATAAAAGAAGGCGGCCATTGGAGTTTGATGAAGGTGATCATGTGTTTCTACGGGTTACCCCAACCACGGGAGTTGGAAGGGTTCTAAAATCGAGGAAGTTGACACCGCGATTTATAGGACCCTATCAGATCACACGGAGAATTGGACCAGGGGCCTACAAAATTGCTTTGACACCTCATCTAGCGAACTTGCACAACTATTTCATGTTTCTCAGTTGAGGAAATACGTTGCAAGTCCAGACCATGTACTAGAGGCTGATGATGTACAGGTGCAGGAAGATTTGACCATACCAGCTGGACCGGTTCGCATCCTTGACTCTCAAGTCAAACATCTGAGGGGTAAGGAGATAAAGACGGTGAAGGTGCTTTGGGATGAGGCAACTCAGGAAATGACCTGATAGATGGAGGACCGCATGAAGTTATCCTACCCACATCTGTTTCCTGGTAAGTCTTGTTTTCGAGGACGAAAACTTTTGAAGGTGGAGGGAATGTAAGACCCGAGAAAAATTAAATAATTAATTAAGTAATTATTCGATAAATGTGGGTAAAGAGAACCTTTAAGGTAATAAATGTGGGGTGTATGACGTGGAAAAGTACTAGCTCAAGTGGTTGAGAGTACTTGGTTTGTGTGAGAGGACTTGGGTTCGAGTCCTATGTATGTTATTTTTTTGTGTTATTAAATTAGTATTATTTTTGTGTATATTAAAACGTGTTGTGGATTTTTATAATTATTGAATTGTATTGGTTAGTATGAAATATGAATTGGTTGCATTGGCTAGGCATTGAGTTGGCATGTGTATGTGTGTGGGTTCAAACCTTGGAAGACCCAAATGAAACTTTATTTTTGTCATTTTTGGTTTTTATTTGAAGTTGAAGGGTTAAGGAAAAAAAAAACCCTAGCAGAAGTATCAGTTAAGGGTAGCTGGAAAAGCAAGCCAATTAGTGAGCTTGAATGGTCATTACCCCCTGCTTAATGCTATTTTCGTTTTAGAGTATTAGGCCACCATTAAAACACCCGTAAAAAGCCTAATTGTGAGAGAAGAGAAAGGTTTCTGCAGAGAATATTGTGAGGTTATAGAGAGAGTACGAAATTGAGGTTGAAAGGTGAGGTTTGGGTGTGGAAAAGGGGCTGAATTGAGAGAAGACAAGGGAGACCAATTGGAGTTCAAGGAAAGAAGTAGAAGAATACTCGGGGAAGGCTTTAATCCAGGTTAGGGGAGCTTATTTTGTGTGTTATATTATGTTTATGTTTTTTTGTATTGTTCTGGACGTGTTGGAATGTGTAAATTGGAGATTCGATGCTTTTTTTCGCGTTTTCTAGAAATTCCCAGAAACCGCCTGGCGGCGTAGAAGGACCGCCAGGTGGCTCATGCCACCAGCGCCTATTTTTCTGGGTTTAATATGCACTGCCTAGCGGCAAGGTGCTGCCCGCTAGGCGATACAAACTGGTTTGTCCAGTTTTTACAGGTTTTGGGTGTCTTTGCGATGTTGGACGTCTCGGTTAATTTATATGATTCGTGTATGATTGAATTGTTGTGTGATTATCTATAATTGCGAAATCGATGGGAGATTTCATTAATGTTTGTGTGAGTCGGTATTTTAGGTTTCGCTTGGGTTGGGAATGAATTGTCATAAGCGGTGATTGTGAATGGTGAAGTGTTCGTGTACGATGGACGATAATCTGATTGAAATCTGAAGCTGGGGGTGATGCGTGTAAATTACCTCATTATAAGGATGAATTGTAAAACAGTGGGGTGGGTGAGTCACAAGGAATGCGAGGGAGGGAATTTTGGCAGAGGCCAATTTTCATGTATCGCCTGGCGGTACCAAGGCTGCCGCCAGGCGACCTGCCAGTGAAGTAGCAGATTCAACTTGGTTGGCACTCTGGCTGTGGGGAGCAATGATTGGGGTTTTGTGGGAAGTATTTTGAGATGGGATAGGTTGGAATTCCATTGTTTCGGATATTTATTTAAGAAATGGGAGATTAAATATGTGTATGGAGTATTTCTTACCTATTGGATGTTGTTATGTTAATTTGAGTGTTCAAGTACACATAAAATAATGACCAGGTTGAGGTAGAATAAATAAAATGGGTAAGGGTTTAGAAACTGGGGTATATTGAGTATGAGGACCAGTTTAAGGTAATTAAAAGGGGAGAAGGATGGGTACAAGAATTAATTGGGCATATGGCAATATTTGGAATACGGTAATGTTCACAGAATAACATGTATGAGGATAAGTGGTAAGGATAATATTGTTAATTGTGGCTTGTTCTGTTTGAGAATCAAGAGAAAAATGGTATGACGATAAGGTTTGAGTTGGGCATAAATTGATTGAACTAGGTGTGTTTTGGGTTGATGATATATTTTAAATACTATGATTAGAATGCATAAGTGGTATTGCAAATTGAGGTATTCAGACCTGTAAAAAGTGCCAAAAACTAGTAGCATTTCGCTACTGGTATGGCGCCTGGTCGTGCAAGGCAGACCGCCAGACAGTAGTGCCTTAAATCAGTGGCAGTGGCCACTGCCTGCAGGAGGCGCCTAGCGGCAGGGTTGTGTCCGCCAGGCGATGACGGAAAATTACGGGTCCTATCTGGGCCGCAGCGCCTGGCGGTGGGAGTACGACCGCCGGGCGGTTTTCTGCCAGTGCCCGCCTAGCGGTGTCTAGGCGGTACTAGGCGGTTTGTGTTGTTGTATAATTGCCTTCTTTTGCTTGATTAGTGGACTTGAAGGACTAAGTTCGCTTCCTTTGTGCTTGGGCTTCATGGACTAAGTCCAATAGGAGTCTGGGATGTTCTTGAGTGGTTGAACGCATGATGGGCATGGAACTAGTTGAGTTCCCGTCGGCTACTATTGGACGAGGAGTCCTTAGTATGGTGATTGCATGCGTTGGGCACACGATGGGCAAGGAACTGTGATCTTTTCCATCGACTACTATTGGGCAAGGAGTCCATAGTATGGTGATTGCGTGCGTGCCAGGGTCCAAGTTGAGTAAGCGTGGATGTGTTACTACAGGCGAGGAGTCTATAGGGTTGGACTATGAGCAGGATTGGCTCGTAGGGTTAGACCACGAAAAGGATAGTTTCGTGGAAGCACAGTGAAAATCCCAGGACCTAGTTTCATGCATGTGACTCAGGAAGGAATATGAGATCCGGGGTGGATAAATTGTAATTAACACATATCAGTAAATTTTTATTGGGATGCATAACATATTTAATTGTTTAATATGCATAGCTCACCCTATCTGTGTGTGTGTGTGGCGATGATCGGATGATTTATTATCCGGGAGCAGATGTTTTGACAGGTGAGCCAGGAGACGCTTGAGACTAGACAACGGGATCATGTTATGGGCTTTTAAATATTTGAATTTTGATGTATTTATGTTTTGGAATATTAGCCATTTTTGGCTTTTATGAGTTGTAATGTTTTTGAATTGCAAACTGTTACAATGTTTTGAATTTGAGACTTTAATTTTCCCGCATTTTGGGAACATGCATATATAAATGAGGAATAATTTTTATATTATCGTATTTAGTCTCATTTATTTAATTGTTTATGATATTTTCAAAGTAATATTCTTTAGGGATGTTACACTATATTATTTTCTATTAGTTCTGCATATAGTGCCTTGCAACACAATGTAACAGGGGAAAATAATACAATGTTCAAATATTTTTGAAGTGTGAAGGTTTTACCTAATGCACTATACTTTGGATGGAGAGTGTTGCTGAATAAGGAACCTACAAATGATAAGTTAATAAACATGAGATTTCATATTAGTAGCAATCTTTGTGAATTATGTAATGAAAAAAATGAAAATTTCCCACACCTATTATTTTCTTGCAAAAAAACACAAGTCTGGAATTTCTGTGATAGGTGGATGAGAGTTAGTTCATTGAACCATAACCAACCTATAAGCTATTTCCAACACTTATATCTAAAGCACTAAATGGGAAACACAATAAAATCTAGAAGGTTTTATGGATGGCAATTATTTGGGCCATTTGAAATGATAGAAATAGGTTATTTTCAAACAAGGCAAAGTAGACATAGAAGAAATCTTTTGCATGCCATAACTAAGTACATGGTTATAAATGAATCATAAATTGCCCAAATTAACATTTTTATTTTCAGATTGGTATCAATGTCCGATACTGTGGTTAAAATCTCTATGACTTGGGTGATCAATGGAGGCTCATTTAATCCAAGGTAATGTTATTATATTACGATTGCTATATGCCTCAAACAACATAGTAAGTATACATCAGATTTCCATTATAAAGTGATACATTGTTGAGTACTCATATTTTTGAGTAAGTTGTGATGATGTAGGATGAAAATATTATAGTCTAGCAATGTGTGGCTGTACATTTTATGTAGGTATCAAATCATACATAAGTCGGTACATAAATTAAAGGAGCAATGTAAGGGTTAGAAAATGGTCTACTAGAGCACGATCCTTTGGGTCTAAGTAAGAACAAAGAAATGAGCATGGAGGCTAGTTGGAAGAGATGAATTTGGTGAATCTATCATAACTTGTTATGAGTGCCGCAACAACAAACTTTTGGAACCATTTGTCAACAAGATCCTATGATGCAATATTAGTGGGTACTCACTTTTAGCAATAAACACTACATTTAGAACATTTGTGTTGGTTGTATTTTGATTTCAAACTGGTGAAATTTTGATGGGTTTTGTATCAAACTTTAGATTTAGAGAAAACCTTTCCTTTGGTAGAGAAGAACTTTGTATATATTTTTTGAAGGGTTAGAGTACCCCAATATATTATGCCAATCGAAAAAAGAAACATGAGTATTAGAGTTTTAAAGACATCACATGATTATTACCATCTCATGAATATTAGAATGAAAAAAAAACATAACATGATTATTAAGGTCACAACATATGCACTTGAAATCAAAATAGTTCGATCAAGATAATTTAAGGCAATCCAATTATAAAACTAAGTGTAGCCAACAAAATACAATGAAAATATAAGAAAAAGATTTAAAAAGAAAGAAAATCTTTAGAATTTATGGGATGCGCGTTTTTCTTCTCTTGTTTTTTTCTCTCTCCCCATTTTAGTCATCAACCTAAAAGGTTATCGTCATTATTGCGGTGTTGTGGATGAAGATCCTACTGAAGAAGAGGGTCATGATTGTGAGACCAAAGGGGAGAACATGTTTGAATAAAGATTTTGAAAAAGGTCAATGAGTTTTCCAACGACCATCTTCACTCATCTTACTTTTCTATCCTTATAATGGTTGAGCATTTGAAGAATGACAAGGCATTCTTATCGTAAAGCATCATTCACAATTTATCGTACCATGATGACTTGTGAATTTGGTCTATTTGAAATATCCTCTCAAGTAGGTTTCCCATGGTAAACCACAAAAGGATCATGTTGACAAAAGAAAAAGATGGACATCTTGCTTCAATAAAGAGTTTTGATGATAATGACTTATGGAGAAATGTGGAAGACTTAATGATGATTCATGAAAAAATGTTGAAGACTTAAGGAGGTGTTCATTTCTTGTGTGATTCAAGGAAGGTATTTTTTCATCTCTTGTGTGATTCAAGGGAGGTGTCTTCATCCTTTGTGTGATTCAATGAAAGTGTTCATCCCTTGTGGATTTCAAGGGAGGTGTCTTTATCTATTGTGGCTTCAAGAGAGGTGTTTTCTAAATCCTAAAATTTCTTATCCGTAATTATATTTATGGTTTATTTTAGTGATTGAGTTAATCTCATTTTTTAGAGATTAACAACTGGACGTATGATTTTTTGATCCAAACCAGTATAAATATTTTGTGTTCATCTTCTTCCCTACTCTCTTTATTAATCTATAGGTTCTTTAAATTAAATAATCTTTTAATTTAAGTAGTAAATTTGGGGAAAGATTTTTAAAAGCATAATTTTTATTAAGAAACCATTTCACCCATCCTCTTGGGTTTTGTCCACACGTTAAACATTCCGCTGCACGATTTATAACAGATCAAAGGTTGTTGGATTTGATTCGTCATCCATTGTGGCCTGGTTTTTAGAAGAGTTTTTCATGAAGACATCTTCTAAGCTATCAATGATATTAGCCTTTCTATTAGTTTCTTGCTAGGGATTTGAATGGTTAAGTGAATATGAATATCTACAATGTCTAAGTATAGGGATAAAAGGTTTGATATTCAGAGGAGTTTCTTTTGAAGAAACATCATCAATGTCAATAAGAACTTTGATAATTGTTTATTAATATAGGGTTGAGTGGGGGTGAAGGCAAATGATTTGGATATATGAGATTGCTTTGTTGTTCAGAACGATTGAGAATACTTTCTCGTTCATTTAACAAATTTACTTAGCAACTCATTTGAATCAGCGAAGTTATCAAACTTTTCTCTTCCCTTTAGTCCTTGGGAAGTTCCCTAGAGGATTTAATTTATCCTTTAATAATGCCACATTCTCCAGAGATCCTAAGTGTGAGGGTTCCAAATGATTGAAACAATCAACTTTCATATTATCAATATCAAGATCAAGAAGATGACCCTTTTCTAATGCAATTCCCATATGCATCATTTTAATGTTGTGTGAATTGAAGATATGTTGATTAAGTAGGCAATCTCCAAGATGAATCCACATGTGGCGAGTGGTTAAGTCCATTTTATGAAATTTTGGTAAATGTCTTGGTTCCATAATAAAAGATTGATTAAAGTAGAGTTATTTGTCAATTAGTACTGTCTATCTAGCTTATCACTAGGTCTTCTAATTAATCACGTTTGAGTCTTTTTAAAAATCATTATATCTTCGTTTGTATCTTTAGTGGGGCTATAATTCACATGTCTTGAATCAAACCAAACTCTAATACCACTTGTTGGTGTAATTGGCTCTAAAAAGAGTCAGTAGGGGGTGGGGTGATTGAATAGAACATAGCATTTTTCTACACAAAATAAACTAAAAAACTTAATAGAAAATATTTCAAGCATAAAATAAATTTTATACAGCTTCACCAAAGCTCATGAACTACATTAAGTTCTCCCTTAAGCACTCAACTTAAGTGCTTCCCCTAATCAAATAAAATTGATTAAACATGAGTAAACAAACCTATTCATGTTACAAATATCAACCTCTCTAGGTATCACGAGTACATATACCTTTCAAGGTAACACAAGTGTCAACCTCTCTAGGTGAGTACAATCTCTCTAGATAACCTTCTTAATCTCCCCCAAGAAAAACAAAATCTCAATAAAATAAAGAGAATTACTCTCAAAGAAAGAAAGCACGAATAAAGCTCACAAGGGTAAATTTCACAATGTGGAGAATATTATAATAACTTATAACTCTCCTTTTTTCACAATCTAGATTATTACACTTGACTTTGTAAGCTTAGTCTTTTCGCATCACTTTCACTATGCAATTTCTTTAGATAATGATCACTTTTCTTCTTTTGATCCATTTTATAATTGTTGAATAGATGACCATTGGAGTTTTGTTAATATGAAAGATTTGCATTAACGTATACCGACATCTTCCTATATAAATCTTCTTAAGGAGGATTTTGATAATCTCTTCAAGTTGATCTTCAAATCTTCCCTTGAAGTTTCTTTTATCGACAAATATATCCTTTGAAGCTTTAATATCTTCCTTCTTGAATCAGAAAGAACTTGATTTAGAAACCTTTGATTTTATCTTCTCTCCAACATTCATAAATTCTTTGCTAATGGAAACTTAAGAACCATATAGTATGATATCTCATTAGTAAAATATCAAATATTGACTTGAATCAAGATAAATCCTCTTACTCACTTTGAGTCTTATGCAGTCCACCCCTCTTGGTCACAAAAAGACTTACATAGTTCACCCCTCTTGCTCACATAGAGACTCACAAAATTGACCACTCATTTCACACAAAGATTTACAAAGTCCACAAGGTACCACTACCCACACGTGGTTGCTCACACAAAATGCACCTGTTGTTGAGACACAAAACACATAATTCACATAGTCATATCTCACATACAAATAAAACCAGAGTTGACATAAGTTGTTTATAAGACATACAAACTAATGAGTGATAAAGGTGCACACTTTGGCTATAGTTGACATACATGTATTAGATGAAGTTGATTTCACTTGAATCTTAAGAAAAATTTAAATGAGACTTGAACTTTGAACACAAATCTTTGAACAACAAATGGTAAAGATATTCGCATAACAAACTTAAGCTTTAGAATATTCTCCACATTCTTGTACACTTCCCAACATTGACATTTCATCTTTTCAACTTTTTTTCATGTAAATCAACTTTAAACATGCTCTGCAATTTTTTTTTATGTAAATATATCATTATTGTGAAATCATCATGTGAGAAATCAAAGAGTTGAACATTATTTACACAAAGAGAATAAATATTTATAATTTCTTCGATGTGTAGCATAAATATTCTAAATTTATGGTCTATTAAATTAAGTATTCTTATCATCTATCCAAATAAAAACTCATTAAAAAAAATATAAACAAAACACTTACAATTGTTTAACTACACTAGTTACGCCTATCACCCTAAATAAGATACTTGTATCTTACAAGATCTGTTACTTAGAATAAATGTATTTGTTGTTGATTTTTGAGGATGGTATCTTTATTATAGCTTTCATGTATTTAATATAAATCTATTCATTTGTTTAAGATATCAAAAGTAACACTATCAATTTGATAACCAATTCTATTTTTTGAAGACTGCCTAAATCTGAATTTACTAACTCTTTTCTCACTCCTCGGTTGGGAGAGATGTGCATTTGAAAGAAAAACGGAAAAGGACAAAACTTAAGCAGCAGTGCCACCTTCGTACATGACAAATACATAAGGCCTATGGTACTTCTATTATGATTGAGTGTTTATTTAATTAATGAGAAAATAATGAAGCATGACGCACGTCAATCATTCATCTGCATTTTAAATCTTAATTCAATAAGGAACCTTTGTTTGACATGCGTCACGATTTTTTTTTTCAAAATTAGTTTATGAAATGATGAACTGGCTTGTTTCTAATTAAAAATAAGAAATTTAATATTAGGTCTAATGGAGAAATAAAGTTATATATTTCTTTTCTCTCTTTTCTCTAATTTTTTTCACACTTTATTTCTTTTAAAATTTTATTGCACTATGGAATAGTTAAGAGACAAAGATATTTTTATTGGATCAAACTATCAAATAAAGGAAGTTTTTATTTACTTAAAGATTCTTTATTATTATTATTATTTTATGATTTTACAATCAATCATAGTAGAGTTAAATGAGAAAACTGTATATTTTTAACTTCTTTTATCATATATTGAAGTTTTGTTATATTTGAATATATTACTCTATGTCTTTAAGTTTTTTAAGTTGAGTAGTTTTATTGTTTGAATTTGAAATTTTTGTTTTGAAGATAAACATTGGAGGTTAGCGAATGAATATATATATATATATATATATATATATATAGAGAGAGAGAGAGAGAGAGAGAGAGAGAGAGAACCTTATTATATATTATTTGGATAGATGATTTGGATTTGAAAGTGGTTAAAAAATCTAGATTTTATGTAGGATTGTGTTGTTTGAATATATTTTAATATGTAAGTTTGATAAAAAAAATTGCATAATTTGAGTGAATGAAATTTATTGTGTATTTTATTATTTATGCTATATTGTTGCATTGAAGACAAATTAGTTCAAACGATTTGGTTGTTTGAATTAAAATATTCAACATTACTCTTTTAGCTTGAGACGAATAAAAATATATAATGGGTTTGAGGTACCAAGCTTTATTTGAATGAGTAAAATAGAAAAATCATGATTTGAATAGATTAAAATTTGTATTTGTATTAAACTCATTTTAAAAATATCTTTAAAATTGGTTGATTTTTTTTTTTCCTGATGAAATTGAATTTCTTGATATTTTGTTCAAGTGAAAATAAAATGGAGATGAAGACCTTGTTTGTGGTCCTATTTTCGTTCAAGTAAAAGATTCTTTGTTTAAGTGAAAAAAGAGTAGAAATATATTTGTTGGAAGTCTCACATCGACTAGAGATAAAGAAATTTCATACTATATAAGTGAGGTGCAAACCTCACCTTACAAGCCAGTTTTGTGGGGTTGAGTTAGGCTTAAAACCTACTTCTAACATGGTTTCAGAGTCGGGTTAAAGTCTATTCTAGCGAAATTTCTTGGACATTCTGTTTCATCCGTTATCGGGTCACTAACGGACTACCCATTAATTTATAGTTCCACATCGACTAGAGATAAAGAAATTTCATACTATATAAGTGAGGTGCAAACCTCACCTTACAAGCTGGTTTTGTGAGGTTGAGTTAGGTTTAAAACTCACTTCTAACAATATTTGTTTTTATAAATATAAATTGAATATTAATTTTTATATTTGATTGATTTGTGATTTTTTTTTGAATAAGTTATATTGTATATGATGCTTATTAAGCTTGATTAAACTCAATGATGAAGCTTTGAAGGGTGATAGGGGCCTTGACCCCAATTTCTTTTCTATA